>QLIP01028659.1_pt1 | contig 31613 bp, 20 predicted proteins | sample 1769771 | NCBI WGS metagenome assembly QLIP01 (sample SAMN09428762, study PRJNA476227) | Gut metagenome, whole genome shotgun sequencing project. | isolation source: cecum | host: Rhizomys sinensis | place: China: Jinsha town of Minqing, Fujian Province | collected 2013-09-23 | reverse complement strand
TTGTAAGGCAGATGCTCTGAACCAGCTGAGCTAAGCGCCCTTGTGTGTTCCTCTCGAAAGCGATGCAAAGTTACGGCCTTTTTTTGAAACCTCCAAATATTTTGCAAACTTTTTTCAAGAAAAAATTAAAAAATTTCACAAATCACTGAATATCAATAAAATAAACGCATATCATCCGTTTCAATAAAATATTTTATGATATTTGGTTGCTTATTATGCTGTCGTACAACATAATACGAATATATGTCAACTTTCAACTTTCAATAACTATTGTAAATTATCAATTAGTATTGTAACTTTGCAACGTTGTTAAGTTCTTCCATATTGAGATCAAAATTTTAAAAGTATCCACTTTTTTCAATCAAAAATTACAATGAAAACACCCACTGCCCTCCGCGACACCGAACTCACCAAGCGCTGCAAGCACCGTTTTGAATCCGCGCTCCGCTCCGGCCGCGAGCCCAACCTCTACAAAATAATACTCGAAGTGCTCTCCGAGCCCGCTCCATCCTACTTTGTCGACTATTATCACGCCTCCAACCGACTCTCGGCCGCTCTAAGAGGCGAGCCCATGCCCACCTCGCGCTATGCTTGCGCCAGTCTGTGGTCTGACATGCTGCGCGACCTCAAGACCCTTATGGCCAAGCATCCCAAGCAATCATTCCATGAGCATATACTGGCACTGTGTGTAGGCGCCGCCGGCCGACCGCGATTTTACCTAACCCCGCGCCGCGCCCTCGAAATAGTGCGACCAGCCCTCATGAACTAAAAGGCTCCCCATCCCCTAAACGACTAAACAGATGAAACAAATATCCCTTGCCGTCGACTCCATTCTCACCGAAATCTATGCCACATCGGCCCTCACCACACTTCACGAAGAGTGTAAAACACCCCTGCTACACCCCGACCATGCCGACGCACTGCGCCACACCGTGGCCGACGCCCTCCACATCACACTGGCCCGAGCCGGCACCAACCTGCGCCTCGTGTCCATCACCGACAGCACCATCACCCTGCTTGTCAATCCCTTGGTCGATACCACAGAGTCCACTCTGGCACTGCGCCACATCCTGGCCAATACCGCAATCGAAGTGCTGCGACGCGCCTCGGGACAGTCGCCGGCCACCCTCCCGAGCATCGACATACTCGCGCCCCAATTCGTGCCCACCGTAACATACCCACTAAGGATATAATTTTTTTTTCAAAAAAATACACATAGTGTGAACCATCAGTACAGCCGCCGTGTTATAATATCACAAAGCGAACAACTGCTTTTTCCTTTGTAAGAAATGTGATAATGATTGGTTTATATCCGATATGGCGGCGCCGTGAGGCAGTCGCCATATTGGGTTTTTAAACGCGCTCTATAACTTACATATATTTTGCTCACTGATTATTTTTTCTTAACTTTGTAAAAAAAATATACAGAACATGTTACTGTCAATGACCGGCTTTGGCAAGGCATCTGTCGAAGCACTCCATAAAAAAATCACCGTTGAGGTTAAGTCGCTAAACTCCAAGCAACTCGACATGAACGTGCGCGTGCCCTCGGCTCTCCGCTCGCTCGAACTCGAAATGCGCAATCTCGCTGCACAGCGCCTCGAGCGCGGCAAGGTCGAAATGACCGTATCGCTCGAATCTCTCGCCGGCGCAGCAACTCAGGTCAAGCTCAACACTGCCGCCCTCGCTGCCTACAAAGCTCAGGTCGACGAAGCCGTCCGCACTCTCGGCATACCCGAGCCGTCCGACTGGATGACACTCCTCATGCGATTCCCCGACGTGGTTTCGTCCGACAACGACGATGACGAAAACCCCGAACTCAAGACCGCCGTAACAGCCGCCGTGACAGCCGCCGTCGACGGTCTCATGGAGCATCGACGCGCCGAGGGTCGCCGCCTCGAAGAATTCTTTGCCGTGCGCATAGCCGCAATACGCTCCCTGCTGCAGGAAGTCGAGCCCTTTGAGGCCGAGCGCGTGGTGCGCATCCGCGAACGCATAGAAGAAGGCCTCGCCCGAATCCCCGTGGCCGAAATCGACAAGGGACGACTCGAGCAGGAGATGATATTCTACATCGAAAAACTCGACATCAACGAAGAGCGCCAGCGCCTCTCCCAGCATCTCAACTACTTCATCGAGACCATGGAAGGTGCCCCCGGACAGGGCAAAAAACTCGGATTCATATCCCAGGAAATGGGTCGCGAAATCAACACTCTCGGCTCCAAAAGCAACCAAGCCGACATGCAGCGCATCGTGGTAAAAATGAAAGACATCCTCGAGCAAATCAAAGAACAGGTGCTCAACGTGATGTAATCCCCGCCCCAAAAGACGCCAAACTCCATACAAACGATAATGACCACCATCTGCATAGCCACAAGCACCCGGGCCGACTGGGGCATACTCCGACCGCTGGCCGCCGAGCTGCGGCGCAACCCTGCCGTGCACGTGCAGATACTGGCCACCAACATGCACCTGCTCGACGCCTACGGACATACAATCGACGACATTCTCGCCGACGGATTCACGGTCGACGCCAGGGTGTCCATGCCCGATGCAGGCGACTCGCCCCAAGGTCGAGCCCAAGCCATGGGACAATGCCTCACCGGCACAGCCACAGCCCTCGGAGAGCTTTGCCCCGACGCCATCGTCATCCTCGGCGACCGCTACGAAATGCTCGCCGTGGCCTCGGCTGCCGCCCTAATGCACATACCCATAATACACCTGCACGGCGGCGAAATATCAGAGGGGGCGGTCGACGACTCCCTGCGACACGCAATAACCAAGCTCGCCACACTCCACATCACCGCCGCCGAGCCATACCGCCACCGCGTGATTCAGCTCGGCGAGGAGCCCGACAGAGTGGTCAATGCAGGCTCACTGGGCGTGTGGAGTCTTGTCAACAGTCCGGCCATATCGCGCCGGGAGCTTTGTGCCGACCTCGGACTTTGTCCCGACAAGCCGCTTATAGTAAGTACGTTCCATCCGGCCACGCTCGACCCCTGTCCTCCCGGCGAGCGATGCATGGCCATGCTTGCCGCCCTCGACGCATTTCCGCACATGCAGGTGATTATCACCTATCCCAACAACGACGCGGGGTCGGAGCAGATAATCGACTGCATAACCCGCTGGGCCGCCACTCAGCCCGGCCGCGTGGCGCTCGTCAAGTCGCTCGGCATGCGCCGTTACCTCAGTGCCATACGCCACGCCGACGTAGTGGTGGGCAACTCCTCCAGCGCCATCATCGAGGTGCCGGCCGCAGGCACACCCGCCGTCAATATAGGCATCCGTCAGCAAGGACGCCTGCACAGCCCCCTGGTCATCGACTGCGGCGACTCCGAGTCCGAGATTGTCGAGGCCATACGACTGGCCCTCACTCCCCAGTTTCGTCAGGAGGCCTCCCGAGCCGAAAATCCCTATTACAAACCCGACACGCTGCGCATAGCCACCGACACAATCATCGACTTCGTGAGTAAGCTCCCCGTGGCGCCCAAACACTTCCACGATTTATGACTCCGCTCTACATAATCCCTGCCAGAGGCGGCAGCAAAGGCATCCCGCGCAAAAACATCAAGTTGCTGGCAGGCCGTCCGCTCATAGCCTATTCCATCCAGGCCGTGCGCCAGGCCGGCGCTCCCGACAGCCACATTATACTGTCGACCGACAGCCCCGCCATTGCCGCCGTGAGCCGCAGCCTGGGCCTCGAAGTGCCCTATATGCGCCCCGACCATCTGGCCACCGACACGGCCGGCAGCCGAGAGGTGGTGCTCGACGCCATGGACTGGGCCGACTCGCAAGGCATTGCCTACGACTGCGTAGTGCTCATACAGCCCACCTCGCCCATGCGCACCGCCGCCGACATCCTCGGAGCCTTGGCACTCTACACCCCCGACATCGACATGGTGGTGAGCGTCAAGGAATCGGCCGCCAACCCCTATTACAACCTCTTCGAGTGCGAGCCATGCACCGGCTACCTCCACGTGTCCAAAGGCGACGGTCTTATCACCCGCCGACAGGACGCCCCTCCCGTGTGGGAATACAACGGCGCCGTATATGTCATAAACACGCAGAGCATCAGGCAGATGCCCCTTGGCGCTTTTGGCCGCAAAGTGCCGTTTGTAATGGACGCGGCCCGAAGCGTAGACCTCGACACCCCGGCCGACTGGGCCGTGGCCGAAGCTCTCATGAAGGCCAATCAATAAAAACTTATTTGAAATTGTTTTATTAATATGAAAGACCACCTGCTGCCACATAACGCAACCATTATCCAGGCACTCGACCGGCTCAACAGCCTCTCGGGAGGCACCATGACGCTCTTTGTGACCGACGAGCAAGGCTTGATGCTCGGCACCCTCACCGACGGCGACGTGCGCCGTGCCCTGCTCGCTGGCCTTTCGCTCCAATCGCCTGTTACCGAGGCCGTCCACGCACATTTCAAGGCCATACGCCACGGCATGGACTGCCTCGATACCGCCACCCGTCTGCGACAGTTGCGCGAGTGCGGCATAAAGCTGGTACCGCGCCTCGACGCCGAGGGACGCATCGTGGAAATCATCGACCTCACGCACACCACCACCCGACTTCCGCTCACAGCCATCCTCATGGCCGGAGGCAAGGGCGAGCGCCTGCGCCCCATGACCCTCACCCGCCCCAAGCCTCTGCTCGAAATCGAAGGCAAGGCTATTATTGACTACAACGTCGAAGCTCTTGCCGCCGTGGGTGTTACCGACATCAACGTCACCACTCGCTACCTCGCCGAGCAGATTGCCGAGCACTTTGCCACCCCCGTGGCCGGAGTGCAGGTGAAGTGCGTGGTGGAGGATACCCCTTTAGGTACCATCGGCTCGGCCACACTCGTCGACATCCCGCCCACAGGCCACACTCTGGTGATGAACAGCGACCTGCTCACCTCCGTGTCGTTTGAGGAAATGTTTATAAAGCACGCCGAGAGCGGTGCCGACATCACCATCGCAGTCATCCCCTACCAGGTGGCTGTGCCCTATGCCATACTCTCGCTCGACGGCGAGCGCGTGACCGGCCTGCAGGAAAAACCATGCTATTCCTACTACGCCAACGCGGGCATATACATGATGCGCAACGAGACCCTCCACACCCTGCAGCCCGGAGTGCGTACCGACGCCACCGACCTCATAGAGCACACCATAGAGCGCGGCGGCAAGGTGCATTACTACCCCATCAGCGGCACATGGATCGACGTGGGTTCGCCCACCGACTTCCGTCAGGCCTCAGAGCTTATGCGCCATCACAAGAGTCTCGGCTCCAAGTAATTACATGACAACAATTCTCCTCCCTACAAAAATAGACATTCAATCATGGCAGATTCCAATTTTATCGACTATGTAAAGATATTGTGCCGCTCGGGCAAGGGCGGTGCCGGTTCGCGCCACTTCCATCGCGCCAAGTATGTGCCCAAGGGCGGTCCCGACGGCGGCGACGGCGGTCGCGGCGGCCACATCATACTGCGCGGCAACTCGCACATGTGGACCCTCCTCCCCCTGCGATATCGCCGACATATTTATGCCGGCAACGGCGAGAGCGGCAACGCCGGCCGATCATTTGGCAAGGACGGTGAGGACGTGGTAATCGACGTGCCCTGCGGCACCGTGGTGTTCGACGCCGAAACCGGCAAGTACCTGGCCGAAGTAACCTACGACGGACAGGAAGTGAAGCTCCTGCGCGGCGGTCGCGGCGGTCTGGGCAACTGGCACTTCAAGTCGCCCACCAACCGCACTCCACGCTATGCCCAGCCGGGCGAGCCCGCCATCGAAAAGTATATCGTGCTCGAACTCAAGGTTCTGGCCGATGTGGGCCTCGTGGGATTTCCCAATGCCGGCAAATCGACCCTGCTCTCGGCAGTGTCGGCCGCACGTCCCAAGATTGCCGACTATCCCTTCACCACCATGGAGCCTCAGCTGGGCATCGTGAGCTATCGCGACAACCGCTCGTTTGTGATGGCCGACATACCCGGTATCATCGAGGGCGCCAGCGAGGGCAAGGGCCTCGGACTGCGTTTCCTGCGCCACATCGAGCGCAACGCCGTGCTCCTCTTCATGATTCCGGCCGACTCCGACGACGTGGCCAAAGACTACGAAATCCTGCTCAACGAACTGCGCCAGTTCAACCCCCAGCTCCTCGACAAGCAGCGCATCCTCGCCGTGACCAAGAGCGACATGCTCGACGACGAACTCATGGAAGCCATCGCCGAAACCCTTCCCGAAGGTATCCCCCACGTGTTCATATCGGCTGTTACCGGCTATGGCATTCAGGAACTTAAGGACGTGTTGTGGGGTGCAGTCAACGACGAGTCCAACCGCATGGCCACCATCGACATTGCCCAGCGCGACCTCGACGAGCACCACCGTGTGGCCGAAGAAGACGAATTTATCTTCAGCCAGGCTCCGTCGGCCGAGGAAGATGAAGAAGGCGAAGACCTGCGTCGCATCTCGGCCCAGGCCTGGGGCGACGACATAGAGTTTGACGGCGACGACGATGACTACTATGACGAGGAAGACGAGGACTTCGAAGCCGATGACGAGGCCGATGACGACGCACCCGTAACCGACGAGTACGACGACCTCGACGACGAATACTGGCCCGACCGTTTTAAAGACGAGTAACTCAGCGTGACACTCTCTGAGCTGAACACATATATAATATCCAGCCTCGCGCCCGTGCTCGGCACGGGCGAGGCTCGCGCGGCCGCACGCATATTGCTCGAGGACGGCCTTGGTGTAACACCCACCAAGCTTGCCCTCGGCGGTGACCGCGTGCTCGAGCCCGAAACAGAATCGCGCTACAGCCGCTACGTGGAGCGCATCACCAAGGGCGAGCCTGTGCAGTATGTGCTCGGCACAGCGAGGTTTATGGGTATGGATTTTAAGGTAACACCCGACACTCTCATTCCGCGCCCCGAGACAGCCGAGCTGGTCGACCTGATTACCGACCGATATCGCACCACGCCCGACCTGCGTGTGGCCGATCTCGGTACCGGCACCGGTTGCATAGCCATTGCCCTGGCGCGAGCCATGCCGTTTGCAAGGGTTACTGCCGTCGACATAAGCGACGGAGCACTTGCCGTGGCACGCGAGAACAGCAACCGCCTGGCCAAGATTACCCTCCTCAAAGCCGACATCCTGGGCCACCTCCCCCTGCCGGTCGAGCCATACAATATCATTGTATCCAATCCGCCCTACATTGCGCTCAGCGAAGAGAGCCTCATGGAAGCCCGCGTAAAGCACCACGAGCCTCGCACGGCCCTCTTTGTGCCCGATGCAAGTCCGCTGATGTTTTACGAGGCCATAGCCGCCTATGCCGTAGAGGCCCTCGACCCCTGCGGTCGGCTTTATTTCGAAATCAATCCGCTGTTTGTCAAGGAACTGTGCGCCATGCTCGGCCGCTATGGTTTTGAGACCGAAATCGTGCGCGACAGCTACGGCAAGGAGCGCTTTGCCATGTGCTCACGGTCATGATGCAGAAGAACAAGAAGCCACTCAGTCCCGACGCCGCCCGTGTGCGCGCCGAGGAACTCTGCGCCCGTGCCGAGCACTCCTCCGGTGAGATACTCGACAAACTCATGCGCTGGGGCATCGCGCCCTCAGAGGCCCGTCGCATTGTCGACGCCATGATAAGTACGCGTTTTATTGACGACGCACGATTTGCGCGCGCCTTTGTCAACGACAAGATACTATTTGCGCGCTGGGGCAAGCGCAAGATAGCCCTCGCGCTGTATCAGAAGCGCGTGCCCCGCGACATAATCGACGAGGCGCTTCAGGAAGTGGACCCCGACCAATACCTCGCCGCCCTGCAAGCCGTGCTCGCTGCCAAGCGCCGCACAATCGCCGACCCCGACACATACGAAGGCCGCACCAAACTATTCCGCCACGCCCTGTCGCGCGGCTTCGAATCCGACCTCACCGCCCGCACTATAAAGGAGTTGTAAAATCGCATCGTCTTATATAAGTTATTTTTTTGCGTTGATCGGGGCATAAGAAAAGCCACGCGGGGCGTGGCTTTTCTTGAGGGGAGAGGAGGGGTTACTTGACGAAAATCTTGAAAATGCGGTTGTCGACCTTGACGATGTATACACCGGGTGCTACGGCTACCTGGGCGTTGCCTGTGGCGCTGTAGATTGTCTTGCCTTCGATGTTGGCAATGCTTACGTTGTGTGCATTGGCGCCCGATACGATAATCATACCCTTGGCGGAGCTTACCTTGATGGTCTTGGCGGCGTCGTCGAGGCCCGAAGGTGTCGGAGTGGCTGCGTTGGAACCGGCCGATTCGCCCTTGTTCTGATAGATGGCAGTTACCTGGTAGGTGTCGTTGACGGTGCCAGAGGCGTCTGTGTATTCGATTTCTTCAACGATTTCTTCGTTGATCTTGTTGCCGTTGCGGTACACGTTGTAGCCCATGAGAGCAAGGTTGGCAGAGGCGCTACCCTTTGTGAAGGTCACGTCGTCGACCATCATTATGAATGAACCTGTGCCGCAGGAGCGGATGGCAAAGTAGAGAGCGCCTTCGGGTACGTTGGCAGTGAAGAGTGTCCAATCACCGGGTACTGTGGCGGGTGCTGCGAGCTCGGTGAAGTCGGATATTTCTGTGCCGGTGGTCGAGTAGTACAGGGCCATCTTTTCGGGATACTGTGTGCTGTAGCTCTTGGCATAGAAAGTGATTGTCTGGGCCGAGCCGTCGAGTTCGGGAAGAACAGCCCAGTCGTCGGTGGTGCCGTCGTCGTAGCGGAAGAGGGCGGCGAGATATTTATGACCGCTTTGAGCTGCGAATGTCTGGTTCCATTGAGTCTCGTCGGAGTTGTCGAATACGAAGAACGATGCGAGGGTCGTGCCGGGTTCGATGCCGGGCATGGTACGGTTCTGAACACCGCCTACGGGCGACTGGTCGACGTCGATAAATGTCCAGCCTTCGAGTTCGTGAGCCCAGCTTTCGGCTTCTTCGAATGTTTCGGTTACGGTTTCGGCCACACCGCCTTCGAGGTTGGGTTCATTCCATGCGAGGGTCACGGCGCTGTTTTCGAATGTGGCAACGAGTTCGGTGGGAACGGGGAGAGTGGAGATGATAGGATTGACGGTAACAGTGGCCGAGGTGTTGTTGTCGGGTGCGAGGTCGCCGGGATAGTTGACCACTGCATAGTGCTGTACGGGCTCGGTGGCGAGTGCGCTCATTTCGGCTGTAAATTCAACTGTGGCTTTCTTGCCCGATTCGAGAACGTCGATGGACTTGGTGGCCACCTTCTGGCCGTTGGTGAAGAAGTCGACTGTGGCGGCGGCCGAGGGCTGCTGGCCGTCGTTCTTCACTTCAACCTGTACGTTGTAGGAAGTGCCGGTCTTGACCTTTTCGGGGGCTGTGATGCGGCCCATGGCGAGGTCGTAGTCCACCTGCGAGGTGATGCGGATGTCGTCGAAGATTGTGTAGACGTACATCTTGGTTACGCCCACGATGCGCACCTGGATAATCTTGTTGGCAAATGCTTCGAGCGAGCACGAAATCTTGTGCCATTCGTTCACGGCGCCGAGGTCGTTGACCACGCCCTGTGTGAGGACTGTCCATTCGGTGGCAGCGAGTTCCTTGGCTTCGATGCGGTATTCGTTGGTGTCAAACTTTGTGGGATCGTCGCCTATGAGGTTGTAGGTGAATACGCTCACACCGGGGTTGGTCATGCCGGTGAGGTCGATCTTGCCGGTGAAGAGGGCCGACGAGCCGTCCTGCTGGTTGGACTTGTGAGCAATGGTACCGTTGTCGTTGTCGACAGAGGGACAGAAGTCGTCACCCTGGAGTTCCCAGGTTGCGTCGGTGCCGTTGAGGCGGCGCATGCCGAGGATGTAGCTGAGCGACTTGTCGGGGAACGATTCGATCATGCCCATATAGGGAGGACCTACGGGAATCATGTCGCTGACGGCGCCGTTCTCGCCGCCTTCGGTCTTGGCAAATACTGCGTAGACTGCGAAGTCCTGTACAGTGGGGTCTTCAAGGGCCATGAAGGTCTTGGAGGTCTCGGTGAGGCCTTCGAACTTGGGCACCCATCCGCTCGACTGCTGTTCGGCGATGATGTAATTGACGCGTGCGGGATTGATTGTGTTGCCGTTGTGGTCCTTGGTCACGGGGTCCCAGCTCAGGGTCACTTCGCCCAGAGTCGATGTTTCGACGATGGTGATGTTTTCGGGAGCGGCGGGTTTGTCGGTGCCCACAAACTGCGAGGCCGATACAGACTTGCCCTTGCCGTCGGCGTTATATGCCACGGCCGAGTAGGATATTGTACCACCCTGTTCGAGCTCGTCGACATAGGTGTAGAGCTGTCCTGCGGTGGGGTTGTCGAATGTCTTGATGATAGTGCCCTCGCGCATGATTTCCATCTTGGTGAGGCCCTGAACGGGATTGCCTGCAAAGTCGAGGGTGGGAGCTGTGGCGTTGACGGTCATCTTGTAGTCACCGGAGGGATCGGGCACGAGAGTGAGGGTGGGGGCATCGGGTGCGGTGGCTGCAAGGCCTTCGCCTATGTTGATGTCGTCGATGTAGAGATAGAACTGGTCGGGCTGCGAAATGGCGTGGAAACCAACACAGTACTTGCCCGATGTGGGAGGAGTTACATAAGCTGTGAACAGCTGGGCTTTGGCCTTGCCGTTGAGCTGTATGGTGGTGGGCTCGAGTATGGTGACAGTCATGGCATCGGGGGTGGTGGCTGTGCCGTACTTCACTTCAAATGTTTCTTGATAGCTGTTGCTGTTGGTCCAGGCCAGGAAGGTAACGGGATAGGCCTTGCCGGCTTCCATGTTGAACAGAGGTGTGAAGAGCCAGTCGTCGCCCACGTTCTTGCCATGATACTGGTATCGGGCTGCGAAGTCGGGAGCCGACGAAGTGCCACCGTTCTGGCGGGTCCAGGTGCGGCCGTCCTCATTGGCGTCGACCACAACCATCGTTTGCATAGCTGTCTCGGCTGTGAAGTCCTGCATGAACGGCAGGGTGGCCTCGCCGAGCATAACGGTGTTGGAGGTAGCAATGTCGGAAGTGGCGCCTGCATACTCGGCCACTACTGTATATGCGTAGTTGGTGAGATCGGCGGGAGCTTCAAACGATTCGGTATATGTGGTTGCGCTGATGCTGGTGGCCACAGTGGTGGGTTCGCCGTTATTGACGATTCGGGCCACGGTGTAGGTCACACCTGCGGGGTCGATATAACCACCGTCGACCGACTCGGTAACTGCAGTCCAGTTTACGGTCATCGTACCGTCGGCATAAGTGGCAGTCACGGTTGTGGCTTTGGGTATACCGGTGCCAATGAAGCACTTGGTGCGGGTCTTGGGGCCGTTGCCCACTTCGTTGGAGACGTATACGGTGAAAGTGTACATGCCCGACGAGGGAGCTGTGAAGCTGCGTGCCACCTCTGCACCGTAAGTTGTGGTGCCGGTGAATTCCTGGTCGTTGGCGATGATTGTATAATTGAGATTGCCGGAGGCTTCGGTGCCGTTGAAGAGAGTGGAGGGAGCCACAAACTCGATGGTGCCGGTCAGAGAGCCTTCGGGGAAGGAAGCCACGAGGTCGGTAACTGCTGCGGGAGCGGTATCTTCGGCTGCGGGTGTGGGGAAGAAGAGTCCGGTAACTTCTTCACCGCCGGGGAATTGGAAGAGCCCGGTGGCCGCACCTGTGGCAAGATTTACTTCGGTTATGTAGCCGGCATCGTCGGTGCAGACAGTCCAGTACATTTTGCCGGTCTTGGGGTCGATTTCCGACGACGACAGATACCTGGCCATGTGTCCGGTGGGACCCACGAGAGTAGCTTCGCCGGTAGCCTTGTCAATCTTATGAAGGGTAGCCTCAGCATCTGACGGAGCGAGGATACCGTAAAGCTGACCGTCGGGAGCAAATGCTATAGAATTCCACATGCCAGCCATATCGGTGATTGCGGTTACGCTGTAACCGTTGGTTTCGCTCGGTGCCAGAGTGGCAAGTTGCAGAGCCGATGCGGCAGTATTGTAAGTAATTGCATAAAGGATGCCTGTAGCGGGGTCGGGAGCAGTGTCGATCACGCGATACTGCCAATCGTTCACGGTCTTGTTGCCGACGAGTTCCCAGGTAGCGGGATCGAAGATATCGATAGTTACACCCAGGAACATGCCAAATATCGAGAGATCGATACAGGTGTACACATACTCTTCGAGCTGGAAGGCAGTGTTGCCTTGAGAGAGACCAAGGAGCTGGAACTGCCCTGTGGCGGTGGTGGGAAGAGTGTAGATACCCTTGGGAACGTTGTCTTCTGACCAGGTGTCAGAATAGATTACGGAGCCGTACATGGCGGGGAGGGTAGCGCCCTCGCGGAACTTGAGTTTGGTGGTTGAGAGGGAGGAAGCCGCCTGGTCGTTGCTGCGGATGAGCGACTTGCTTTGAGCGTTTTTAACTGGCAACGCGAGGGTTTTGGAAGGTGCTTCTGATTGACCAACTGTCTTGCAAAGCTCGTTAGTGCGGAGCTGCGGGTGAGCGCCAGCCTTCTGGGCCACCTGCGGAGCTGCTGTCAGTGAGAGAGCGGCAGCCGCCATTGCAAGCGTGGAAAAGAAACGTGTAAAGCTCTTTTTCATTGCGTAAAATGGTGAGTTGCGATAATTTTTACGGACGGCTGTCGAACCCTTTAAACAGCACGGCCGATGCGTTGAAATTTGGAAATGTGAACAGTTCTGTTGTGAGCACAACAGCGGGTAGAGGAAAATGGGGATTAGATAGTGTTTTTCTACGGTGTGTGTTACAATTAGAATAAGATGGTATTGCAATACTTGAAAAGTCGGCACAATATAGTGCGTGAGGATGTGTGTCGTATTAGATATCGCAAATATACAACGAAATTTCTAAAAACAACAATTTTTTTGAGAAAAAATTAAAATTTTATTAAAAATTGCGATTTTTTCGGGAAAGAGAGACACAAACATCGCAAGTTTGGAGTACTATGTACTTATATTAGCTGTCTATGGATTTATAATAAAAAAAGCCACACGAGGTGGCTTTTTTTAGAATTGGTTGGCGGATTACTTGACGAAGATCTTGAAAATGCGGTTGTCGACCTTGACGATGTATACACCGGGTGCGACGGCTACCTGGGCGTTGCCGGCGGCGCTGTAGATAGTCTTGCCTTCGATGTTGGCAATGCTTACATTGTGTGCATTGGCGCCCGATACGATAATCATACCCTTGGCGGAGCTTACATTGATGGCTTTGGCAGCGTCGTCGAGGCCCGAAGGTGTGGGAGTGGCGGTGTTGGAACCGGCCGACTCACCTTTGTTCTGATAGAGAGCAGTTACCTGGTATGTGTCGTTGCTGGTGCCAGATTCATCGATAAATTCGATTTCTTCAACGATCTCATTGTTGATCTTGTTGCCGTTGCGGTACACGTTGTAGCCCATGAGAGCAAGGTGGGCGGAGCTGCTTCCTTTTGTGAAGGTCACGTCGTCGATCATCATCATGAACGAACCTGAGCCGCATGAACGTATGGCGAAGTAGAGTGCGCCTTCAGGAATGTCAGCAGTGTAAAGGGTCCATTCGCCGGGAACTGTAGCGGGTGCTACAAGCTCGGTGAAGTCGGATATGTTGGTGCCGGTGGTTGAGTAGTACAGAGCAATCTTTTCGGGGTACTGAGAGCTGTAGCTCTTGGCATAGAAAGTGATTGTCTGGGCCGAGCCGTCGAGTTCGGGAAGAATAGCCCAGTCGTCAGTCGTGCCGTCGTCGTAACGGAAGAGGGCTGCGAGATACTTATGACCGCTTTGGGCTGCAAAAGTCTGGTTCCATTGAGTCTCGTCGGAGTTGTCGAATACGAAGAAGGATGCAAGAGTGGTGCCGGGAACTATGCCTGGAACGACTCTGTTCTGGATACCGCCTACGGGCGATTGGTCAACATCGACAAAAGTCCAGCCTTCGAGTTCGTGAGCCCAGCTGTCGGCTTCTTCGAATGTCTCGGTTAGGGTTACGGCAACATCGCCTTCGAGGCTGGGTTCATTCCAGGTAAGTGCTACGGCGCTATTTTCGAAGGTAGCAATGAGTTCGGTGGGAACAGGAAGTGTGGATATGTTGGGATTGACGGTTACAGTGGCCGAGGTGTTGTTGTCGGGCGCGAGATCTGCGGGGTAGTTGACCACTGCATAGTGCTGTACGGGCTCGGTGGCGAGTGCGCTCATTTCGGCTGTAAATTCAACTGTGGCTTTCTTGCCCGATTCGAGAACGTCGATGGACTTGGTGGCCACCTTCTGGCCGTTGGTGAAGAAGTCGACTGTGGCGGCGGCCGAGGGCTGCTGGCCGTCGTTCTTCACTTCTACCTGTACGTTGTAGGAAGTACCGGTCTTGACCTTTTCGGGTGCTGTGATGCGAACTGCGGCGAGGTCATGAGCTGTCTGCGATGTGATGCGGATGTCGTCGAAGATTGTGTAGGTATATACTCTGGTTACGGCCACTAAGCGCACTTGAATTACCTTGTTGGCAAAAGCTTCGAGCGAACAGGAAATCTTGTGCCATTGGTTTACGGGGCCGAGGTTATTGACCACGCCCTGTGTGAGGGTAGTCCACTCGGTGGCACCGACTTCTCTGGCTTCGATGCGGTATTCGTTGAGGTCGAACTGAGCAGGATTGTCGCCTATGAGGTTGAACGTGTAGAGACTTATACCAGGATTGGTCATACCGGTGAGGTCAATCTTGCCGGTGAAGAGCCCCGACGAGCCTCCCTTCTGCTTGGACCCGTGGACAATTGTACCGTTGTCGTTATCGACAGAGGGACTGAAGTCGTCGCCCATAATCTTCCAAGTGGCGTCGGTTCCGGAGAGGAGTTGCATACCAAGGATGTAGCTTGACGACTTGTTGGGGAATGATTCGATCATGCCCATGTAGGGGGAACCTACGGGAATCATATCGCTCACTGCGCCGTTCTCGCCCCCATCGGTTTTTGCAAATACTGCGTAGGTTACAAAGTCCTGCACATTGGGATCTTCAAGGGCCATGAAAGTCATGGATGTTTCGGTGAGGTTTTCAAATTTGGGCACCCAACCGCTTGTCACCTGCTCGGCAATAGTGTACTTGACGCGTGCGGGATTGATGGTGTTGCCGTTGTGGTCTTTGGTCACTGGGTCCCAGCTCAGGGTTACTTCGCCGGGAGTAGATGTTTCGGCGAGAGTGACGTTTTGGGGAGCGGCGGGTTTATCGGTACCTACAAATTGAGAATCCGATACTGGCTTGCCCTTGCCGTCGGCATTATATGCCACGGCCGAGTAGGATATTGTACCGCCATGCTCAAGCTCGTCGATGTAAGTGTAGAGTTGGCCTGCAGTGGGGTTGTCGAAGGTCTTGATGACGGAGTCTTCGCGCAAAATTTCTATTTTTGTGAGGCCCTGTACTGGATTCCCAATAAAATCCAGGGTGGGAGCTTTAACATTGATAGTCATCTTATTCTCACCTTCGGGGTCGGGTACAAGAGTCAGTGTAGGAGCATCAGGAGCTGTGACTGCGATGCCCTCGCCTATATAGATATCGTCGACAAAGAGGTAAAACTGGTCGGGCTTGGAGATAGCATGGAAGCCCACGGAGTACTTGTCGGTGGTAGTAGGCATAATGTAGAACGTATACGGTTGTGCATTGGCCTTTCCGTCGATTTGGATAGTGGTGGGCTCGAGGAGAGTGTTCGTCATGGCCTCGGGGCTAAAGGAGTTGCCATATTTAACTTCGATGGATTCGAGATAGCGACCTTTGGACCATGTCAAGAAGCTTATGGGATAGGCCTTGCCGGCTTCCATTCTGAAGAGAGGTGTAAATAACCAGTCATTACCTGTGTTCTTGCTGTGATAGTAGTATCGGGCAGCAAAGTCGGGTGCAGAAGAAGTACCAACATTAAAGCGTGTCCAGGTTCTATTGTCTTCATTGGCGTCCAACACAACCATCATTTGCATAGAGGTCTCAGAAGAGAAGTCCTGCATGAAAGGAAGAGGAGAGTAGCCGATAGTAACGGGGTTGGTGGTTGCAACATCCGAGGTAGCACCGCTATATTTGGCGACTACTGTATAAGTGTAATTGGTAAGAGTATCGGGAGTTTGGATGGTCTCAGTAAAGGAGGTTTCGCTGATGCTTGCGGCCACAACTTTGGGATTGCCGTCATTGACAATGCGAGATACAGTGTAGGACACACCGCCTGGATCGATGTAACCTCCGTCGGCCGATTCAGTCACTGTACTCCAATTCACTGTCATTACTTTGGTGTCGAAGTTATAAGAGGCTGTTGCTACGGGAGCTTTGGGTATACCGGTGCCTATGAAGCACTTGGTACGGGTCTTGGGACCGTTGCCCACTGCGTTGGATACATATACTGTAAAAGTGTATATGCCTGCCGAAGGAGCTGTAAAGCTGTGAATTGCCTCGGCACCATATACGGTGGTACCAGTGAGTTTTTGGTCGTTTGCAATAATTGTATAATTAAGTTTGCCGGAGGCTTCGGTGCCGTTGAAGAGAGTGGATGGAGCCACAAACTCGATGGTGCCAGTCAGAGAGCCTTCGGGGAAGGAAGCCACGAGGTTGGTAACTGCTGCGGGAGCGGTATCTTCGGCTGCAGGTGTGGGGAAGAAGAGTCCGGTAACTTCTTCACCGCCGGGGAATTGGAAGAGCCCGGTGGCCGCACCTGTGGCAAGATTTACTTCGGTTATGTAGCCGGCATCGTCGGTGCAGACAGTCCAGTACATTTTGCCGGTCTTGGGGTCGATTTCCGACGACGACAGATACTTGGCAGTGTGTCCGGTAGGACCCACGAGAGTGGCTTCGCCTGTGGCCTTGTCGATCTTGTGAAGAGAGGCTTCGGTATCGGCAGGTGCGAGAATGCCGTAAAGCTGCCCATCTGGGGCAAAGGCTATAGAATTCCACAATCCTGCCATTTCGTTGATGGCTGTCACGCTATAACCGGTGGCTTCGCTTGGGGCGAGAGTAGCAAGCTGCAGAGCCGAGGCGTCAGAGTTGTATGTAATGGCATAGATGATGCCGGTGGTGGGGTCGGGAGAGGTGTCGACTACACGATACTGCTTTTTATCAGTGGTCTTTTCACCGATAACTTCCCAGGTGGTGGGGTCGATGATGTTGATGGATACTCCAAGTAGCATACCGAAAAATGACTGCTCGGCGCAGGTGTATACATAGTCTTCCATCTGAAAGGCGGTGCTACCCTGAGTGAGGGCTTGGAGTTGGAAGTTCTGTCCGGCGGCTGAGGGAAGAATGTAAATACCCTTGGGAGCATTTTGGTCGCTCCAGTTTTTAGAATAGATTACGTCGCCGTACATGGTTGGTAGGGTTGCACCCTCGCGAAACTTGAGTTTGGTGTTGGTAAGGGAGGCTGGAGCCTGAGCCTTGTTTCGGATTAAAGACTTGCTTTGATCGCTTTTAAGTGGCAGAGCGAGGGTTTTGGACGGTGTTTCTGATTGACCGACTGTCATGCAAAGCTCGTTAGTTCGGAGCTGCGGGTGAGCGCCAGCCTTCTGGGCCACCTGCGGAGCTGCTGTCAGTGAGAGAGCGGCAGCCGCCATTGCAAGCGTGGAAAAGAAACGTGTAAAGCTCTTTTTCATTGCGTAAAATGGTGAGTTGCGATAATTTTTACGGACGGCTGTCGAACCCTTTAAACAGCACGACCGATGCGTTGAAATTTGGAAATGTGGGCAGTTCTGTTGTTACAACAGTGGGTAGAGGAAATGGGGATTAAGAATAAGATTGTATAGTAATACTTGAATAGCTGGTAAAAAGGAGTGCGTGGAGTATGTGTTGTATTAGATACCGCAAATATACACAAAATTTACGAAAAATAACATTTTTCAAGGGAAAAATTAAAATTTTATTAAAAATTGCGATTTTTTCGCGATACGGGCGTGAGTGAGATTAAAAAAAATTGAAGGGCGGTCGGTCTCCGTGGCTTGTGGAGACCGACCGCCCTCATGGGCTGAGCGGAGTGCGGAGTAGGGGGATTAGTGCTCTCCGCGCATGTGGCTTTATTTCATGATTGTTGATGTGGAGTCGGAGTTGTTGAGGGTGCGGTTGGCGGTGCGGAATATTGAGCCGAAGTTGGTGGAGTAGCGCAGGGATAGCACCACCATGTTGCTGTTGTCGCGGATGTAGCGTTCGCGGTAGGAGGGGTTGACGGGAGAATAGCTCCACTGTGGGTAGCGTGTGCCTTTGGAGTCGAACATGTACATCCACGATGCGGTGAGTGTGAGCTGCTTGCTGGGTGCGTAGTTCACGGAGAGTTGGTCGCCGTTTTCGTTTCGGCCCACGAAGTAGCCGTCGGCATACTTGCCGGGGAACTTGCGCCAGTATTCAAATGTGAATTTGCCGGCGTTGTACCACATCGATAGGTTGGCTTCGAAGGCTGTGAGTCGGTGGCTCCACGTGGGGGTGACGCTGTTGTACCGCGAGATGAGGCCGGAGACGTTGGCACCGAAGCCGTGTACGTTGTTGAGCGTAAAGCCTATGTAGTGTTGTAATACATCGGAGTATCGGCCGTTGATGGTGTTGGAGAGGAAGTGGCCGTTGCCTATGTATGATACGTCGTCGAGGGTGGGGTGCCATGTTTTGACATAGCCGGTCTGATAGTCTACGGAGAGTTTGCGCCAGTTGTAGGATGCCGAGAATATGCCATACATCTTATCGGCCACGCGGAGGTCGGGGTTGCCGTTGACCACGAGGTAGGGCGACACCTGCTGAGCATAGTCGGTGAGCTGAGTGAGCGACGGGATAGCCGGCTGGTACTTGACAACGCCCTGCAGGGAGAGGGAGGCGACGGGCGACCATGTGACCGTCACAGATGATATGTTGCGCACGAAGTTACGCTTGTTGATGTCGTTGCGGGTCCAGAACAGTTTGAGGCCCGAAGCGACGTTGAAGTACACCTTGTTGACCTGCTGTCCAAACGAGGCATAGATATAGTTGTGGTTCTCGGAGAGAATGGGTTTGTAGGTGGTGTTGATGTAGGTGTTTTCGCTGTGCGACAGGGTATTTTGGTATCCGGTTGAGAAGGTTGTGTTTTGGCCGAAGTTGTGCACGTAGTTGAGGGCCGAAATCACCGAGCGGCGGCGGGTGGTGATGTCGGTGTCGTAGGACTGGTCTGTGCCGTCGGGGTAAAGGTAGAGGTTGTTGCGGAAGTAGTCTCCGGACGAGAGGGTTGTAACCACCTGGGCTTCGAGCGAGTTGGCTTCGTTGAAGTCGCGTCGGAAGTAGAGGTCGAGTGATGGCGAGAACGACCTACTGTGGCTTTTGTTGCGTATGTCATACTCGCCGAGGCGCGAGTCGGAGGTGTGTCCTATGGTGCGACGGCCGTCGGAGAATATGTCGCTGTTGAATGTGGCCGAGAACACTGTGCCCTGGGTGGGAGTATAGTCGTATTTGAATTTGAGGTCGTTTGACAGGTAGTTGAATGGGTTGCGGTCGGAGGTGCTGAGCTTTACGTCAAATCCGTCGGAGCCGATGAGGCTCTCCTCGGTAAAGTCGTAGGCGCGCTGATAATTGCGCCATGAGGGAGAATAGGCGAGTGTAAACTGCGACTTGCCCTGATGGTAAGAACCGCGTAGGTCGCCGTCGACAAATCCGGTGGCCACGGCGCTGCGGGTCCAGGCGTAAATTTGTCCGCCGTCGGTGCGCTTGCGCAGGGTTATGTTTATGAATCCAGTGTGGCCCGAGGCAGCATAGCGGGGTGGGGTGATGCGGGAGTACTCCACGCGTTCAATGTCGGCCGGGAGTATGGCATGGAAGTCGTCGATGGTCGACGGGACGCCGTTGATGAGTATTACGGGCGAGCCTCCGTCGACGCTAACGGTGCGGTTGATGGGGTTGACCTGCAGACCTGCGAGGGCGAGTTTCTGAAAGAGGCTTGCGGCTGTGGGCGAGGCACCGATGTCGGCTTTTGATGGATATACGAGTGTGCGGCCGCGACTCTCGGTGCGCTGTTGGGCAGTGACTGTGAGACCCTGGAGGGCAATGCCTTCGGAGAGGTATATGTCGCCGAGTGCCACGTTGTGTCGGCCGCCCTGCACTTTGATTACTGTGGACGAAAATCCTACCATGCTGAGCTGTATGTCGAGGGGAGAGGTGTTGTCGGTTGTGATGGAGAAGAGTCCGTCGTCGTCGGCTGTCGCAGCGGCTATCTCGCTGCCTTCCTGCACCGAAATGCGGCACACTGCTCCGGCAAGGGCGCATGAATCGGCGTCGCTGAGCACGCGCCCGGTGATGGTGCGCGCGGCTATGGTGGGGAAGATGAAAAGCAAAGCGAGAAGGGATAGGATTAGTCGCATAATTTTCTGAGGTTTATGTTATGAGTGATGCATATAAGACGCGGAACGTATTATTTTGTTTCATTCGGTTGATTAATTTTATTAAAAATTAACATTTAAGGTTTGGCAGCAAGCGCAGAGGGCAGTGTACGTCTATTGGGTGGAACACAGAGATAGATCGCCCTACTGGGCTCTATGTCGTACACAGCCCTAACCCCGCTTGGAGCTTTAGCGTAAGGCGGGGATAAACGTATATCGCGCTCCGCGATTGTTGTCAATGCGTTATATCTATCTTGGTGTCCTTTGCGTGAGATCTATATTCACGTCGCAAAATGTCCGCTCTTACTTTTTGAGTACTTTTTTTATGAACTGTGCCACGGCTTGCGATGTGGCGGCCGGGGATTTTGAGAATCCGTGGTCGTCGCCTTCGAGGCCACGGTATGTGGCGTTGGGCATTTCGCGGGCGAAAGTCTGGCCGTAGGTATAGGGCACCACGGGGTCGTGTGTGCCGTGGAGCACCAGTGTGGCGCCTTTGTATGTGGCGGCTGTCTCGTAGATGGGCATGTTCTGGGCCACTTCGATGTAGGCCCGGCCCAGGCGACGCTTGCCAAACTGCACGTATTCGGGTATGTCGTAGGGGTTGAACCTCGCGCCGAGGATATTGCCTCTGAGAGCGTCGTCGCGCAGCACGGCCGCCGGGGCCATGAGTACGAGAGCTTTTACTTTGGATGCGCCGAGTTTGGCGGCTTCCATCACGGCCACCACACCGCCCTGCGAGTGGCCCACGAAGGCCATGGCGCGAGGAGCGAGGTGGGTCTGTACCCAGGCCGCGATGGTGTCGAGGTCGTCGATTTCGTTGGCGATGGTCATGTTTTGGAACTCGCCGCCGCTCTCGCCGTGGCCGTTGAAGTCGGGGAGCACGGCGCCGATGCCGAGCTTGAGCAGCTCGTCGGCTATGGCGGTGAGGCGGGGCTCATTGCGGTTGCCGGTGAAGCCGTGACATATCACGGCCACGGGGCAGTGCTTGGGAGCACCGGCGGGCAACAACACGCGCACCGCCAGGGAGCCCTGACCGCCCTGCAGAGTGAGCAGGGTGTCGGTCTGTGCATGGGCGGCCATGGCGGTGAGTGCTATGATGAGTGTGAGGATGTACTTACGCATCAGTCGAGGTGGAACACTTCCTTGATGGGGTGGGTAACGGGCGAGTTGTCGGGGTTTACTTCCATGATTTCGGCCATGTAATCCCACCACTTGCGGGTTATTTCGTCGGCGGCTTCGGCATCCTGAGAGTTGCTGTCGCCTTCCACTTCCTGATAGCCGAAGAGGATGTTGGTGTCCTTGTCCCAGAATATGGAGTAATTTTTCACGCCAGCTTCGGCGATTTTCTGCTTGAGTTCGGGCCACAGAGCGGCGTGGCGGCGTTCGTATTCTTCCTCAAAACCGGGTTTGAGGTACATTTTGAATGCAAATCTTTTCATGATTATAATGTATTAAAGGTTTTATTTACTGTCTTGTAGCCTGGAGCCGATACAGAGAGTCGCACCTTGCCGGCCGAGGGGAGCGAGCGCAGTATTACCACGGCACGGCCGCCGTAGAGGCTGCGCGAGGTGCCGGTGCTTAGCTCGGGATTGGTCATGTCGCCGTTGATTACGCCCACAATTTCGGCGGGGCCGTCTACGGCAAACTGCAGTTGCTGGGCGGCCTGGGGGTCGATGCGTCCTTTGGAGTCGACGGCCTGCACGAGTATGTGCTGCAGGTCGGAGCCGTCGGCCTTCCAGGCCGGGTTGTCGCTCTCGAGGGCGAGGCGAGTGGCCTTGCCGGCGGTCTCTACGCGGTGGCGGGCTATGGGCTTGGACTGACCGTTGCGATAGGCCACGGCTTCGATTGAGCCTGGGGCGTAGGGCACCGCTTTCCAGAATATGCGGTTGCGCTCGCGGTTGTTGGCCGTGTTGTTGGCACGGCGGCCCAGGCTGCGGCCGTTGACTATGAGTTCCACTTCGTCGGCATTTGTGTAAGTGTAGAGGTCCACGTTGCAGCCGGGGCGGCGGTTCCAGTGGTCGGTCATCTGCTTGGTGCCCACTTTTACGTCGTTCCACACGGTGTTGTCGTCGCTGTCCACGATGCCGATGTGCACCACGGGCTCCGAGGGCTTGAAGTAGCTGCGCAGGAAGTAGGCCATGGGCTTGGGCTGGAGGGCGATGTCAAATACGCCGTTGGTCCAGCCCTTTTCGGGCCATCCGTTCGACTCGCCGAGGTAGTCGATCATGCCCCAGTAGGCCAGGCCGATTACCTTGTCGAGGTTCATGTCAAAGAAGTTGGGACCCATGTTGGAGGCGTTGGCCTCGCTTTGATAGAACATGAGATGGGGAAAGCGTCGGCTGTCGCCCGGGAAGTACATGTATCGGTAGTTGTAGGCGGCAATGTCGGTTTCCATCACGAGCGGGGCGGGGAGGGAGTCGGTGGTCTGGTGACGGCCGCGCGGGTGCATGGCCACGGTGACGGGACGGGTGCGGTCGAAGCGGTCCATGAGGGCCTTCTGCATGCGGTAGGGAGTCACGCCCCAGTCGTTGTAGGGCAGGTCCCAGATGAGTTGCAGCTCGTTGCCGAGGCTCCACATCACCACCGAGGGGTGGTTGCGGTCGCGCTTCACCCACTCGGGTATGTCGTTGGGCCACTGTTCCATCCAGTCCTTGCGACCGCCTGCATACTGGGTGAGCCACTTGTCGTATATCTCGTCGACCACGAGTATGCCGTACTTGTCGCAGAGGTCCATGAACTCCTCGCTGTAGGGGTTGTGGGAGCAGCGTATGTGATTGAACCCAAAGTCTTTGAGGAGCTTGATGCGCTTTTCGATGGCGGCGGGATAGGCGGCGGCTCCGAGGGCTCCGAGGGTGTGATGGTTGGCTATACCCTTGAGCAACACCTTCCGGCCGTTGAGCTTCAGGCCAAATTCGGGTGAATATTCGAGCTTGCGCACGCCAAAGTGCTGGCTCACCTCGTCGGCCACCGAGCCGTCGGGTCCCAGGAGCTGCACGGCAATGCTGTAGAGGTGTGGCGACTCGCAGCTCCACAGTCGGGGCGACGGCAGGGAGATGCTGTCGAGCACATACTCGCGGGTGGCCTGCTTGGCATTGTAGGGCAGCGACACGGTGCGGTCATAGATGCACTGGCCGTCGGCGTCGGTTATCACGGCGCGGGCCGAGAGAGCCTTGGTGCCGGGTACGGAGCAGGCGATTTCGGCCTGAATCTTGACCGATGCCGAGTCGTTGCCCACCACGGGTGTGGTGATATAGAGCGGATGGCGGGTGAAGTGCAGCGAGGGGTCGGTCACCACGATTTTGGCATCGCGGTACAGTCCGCCGCCGGTATACCAGCGCGAGTTTTCGGGCTGGCCTGTGTGTGCGCGCACTGCTATGGTGTTGGGGCCGTCGTAGCGCAGCAGGGGTGTGATGTCGGTTTCAAATCCCAGGTAGCCGTAGTCGGTGCCGCCCGCGGGCTGGCCGTTGACCCACACGTCGCCCACGAGCATTATGCCGCCGAAGTCGAGCAACACGCGCTTGCCCTGCCACGAGGCGGGGGCGTCGAAAGTCTTGCGATACCAGCCGGTGCCCATTTCCTTGAATCCGCGCGAGCTGAGGCGGCTGCGCACGTTGGCCACGGGATTGTTGAGGTCGGCCTTCTCGTCGGCGCCGGGGGCCACCCACGGCTGGGCTATCTGAAAGTCGTGGGGCAGGTTGACCACTGTCCAGCCAGAGTCGTCATAGGTAGGGCTTTGGGCCTCTGCGGGCTCGCCGGCTGCAAATCGCCAGCCGCGGTTGAGCGGTGTCACACTGCGCGAGGCCATGGCCGTGCACGCAGCGCACACGGCAAGCATTGAAATGTATAGTTTGCGAATTGTTTTCATACGATATAGATTCGAGGGCAAAGTTATAAAATAACTTGGTTATTTGCTTGGAAAAATCGTAGAAATAGTATGAAAAAATGTACGCGCAATAAAAAAAGCGACACCGCGGGGGTGTCGCTTTTATATAAAGATGTGTGTAGAATTAGCGGATTACCTTGGCTGCGCCTTTGGAGGTGACGCGGATGTAGATACCCTTGCCGAGGTTTTCGGGAGCTACTTCGTTGCCGTAAACGTCATACCACTTGGCGTCCTGAGCGGCTTCGAGCGATTCGATGCCGGAGGTGGCGCTGTAGGTGGTGTTGAGCTTGAGTGCAGCTTTGGAGGGGTAGAAGATGCCTTCGGCGGGTGAGGTGGCGCGCAGGGTGTAGGTGTCGTTGGGGTAGGTGGCGGTTGCGTCGGTGAATGAGATGGCGAGCTTGCCGTTGTTTTCAACAACTTCGCAGGGGATTACAGCGCCGGTGTTGTCCTTAGTAAGTTCGTAGGTCACGGGAGCTGTGCAGCCGAGGCTCTTGAATGTGGCAGCGGGTGCTTCGGTTTCTACGAAGTACTGGGCCTGAACTTCGGCGTTGACTGCAGCTTGGGCAAAGCCGAGCTGGGGGTTGCCCTTGGCGGTGAGGGGCTGTACGGTCTTGGCGGCGGCAAATTCAACGGTGGGGTGAGCCTCGGTGGCGAGGGTGTAGTGGCCGGCGAGGGCTACGGGTACATTTACGGTGCCGTCGGCCTCGGTCACGTTGGCGGCAACAGCAGCGTTGTTGGCGTCGTAGAGAGCGTAGTTGAGGGGGAGGGTGTAACCCTGGGCAACGGTGGGCTTGGTCACGGCAAATGCGGGCATCACACCGTCGGTTTCTTCAACCACATTTTCGGCATTGGCAGCCGCGATGGGGGCCTTGTTGTATTCGAAGGCGTTGATGAGGGTCATGCGGGGAGCGTCAACGAGCACCCAGTCGGCACCATTGGTTTCCATGAGGAGACCGAATTCTACCATGTTGTTGGTAACGTCGATTTCGGTGCTGTAGCTGTGGGGGGCATCAACGTCGGTGATGGGAGTTTTGATGTCGTTGACAAAGAACGAGGGAGTCGAAGCAAGGTTGTTGACCTTAATATCGAGTTCCACTTTGTAACGACCGTTTACGACGTGCTGACGGGTGTAGAGTTTGCCTGCACCGCCGCCCCAGTTTTCATAGGAAGCGGTAGCAAAGGGGCTGTCACCGCCACCCCACTTCACGCAGTTGTTTTTGGGACCGGTAGTAGTCTTCCAACCGAAGGCGTTGCCGTTGAAGTTCTGGTAGTAAACCACAGCTCCGGGTTCGAGCTTGTAGATATCGGCGACATACATGGTGAACCAGTTGGCACCCTTCTTGAGCGATTCAATCTTGATATTGACTGTGCCGTCGGTTACAGTGAAAGGTACTTGGTAGAAGTCGCGGTCGGCGGGTAAGCTAGTGTTGTGATAAACAGGGAGCGAAACTTCGTTGTCGTTAACTACAAGTTGAGCCACACCGTGAGCACCGGCAGCGCAAGCCTCGATTTTGACACCGTTACGACCGGGAGTCCAGTTGGCATGGGCCATAATGTTGGCCACGTAAGTACCGTTGGGAAGGGTGGAGCTGAAGCTCATTACGGTGCCGGTAGTGAACTTGTCATCGCGGTAGGATTCAATTGCGTTGACAGAGTTGGCGTTGATGGGAGTGTTTCTGCCCCAATCCCAAGTGTGACCGGTGGCGTAGCCGAGGTTGGCAAGACGTACCGAAGCTTCACCGTTTTTCCAGTTGGCGCGGTCGCGTGCGATGGAGGCAGTCTGAGCGGGGCTGTAGTTGCGGGCGATGATGGCATCGATGAGCTGCTGGCCGTAGTAACCGTCTTCTACACCTGCATAGTCCATGAAGATGATACCGGTGCGGCCACGTTCGGAGCGGGGGTCTACGAGGTAGTCGTAGGCAGCTTTGTTGGAGGCCTTGGCGTTTTCGGTGATGGCGCTGTTGGAGCCTAAACTACCGGTGTAGCCCGAAGTGAAGTTTACGGCCCACATTGATTCATCGTTAAAGCCGCAGGAGTAGAGCAGCATGTTTACGATGTCGGTGGCCTTTACAGAGGTGTTGGAGCCATAGTTGTAGTGGTCCTGGAGGCGCATGGTTTCACGGGCGCCGTTGCCTTCCATGGTAGCTTCCTTCCATGCATTGTTGTCGCCCCAGGCGCCCGAGTAGCCGGCCTTGGTGTAACCTGCGATAGCGTCGCGGGTCACAACCACGATTTTGCCGCGAGCCTGACCGAGGGTCATGGCGGGGTGGAACTGAACTATGTTGGCATCGTGCTGCTGGAGGAATGTGGCCATGTTTGCAGCCCATTCGGCTTCGTTGCCTTCGTTCTTAACCATTACAAAAGCGAAGTCGCTGTTGTCGGCGGCGAGCTTGGATTCGAGCACTTCAAAAGCCTGTTGGAGTGATACGCCTGTAGGGGTACTGCCGTGGTAAATGTCGAGGGATGCTTTGGGACGGAGGTCGAAAGCACGCACACCAGCTTCCCACTGGGCGGCGAGGTCGATATCCTGGGTCTTGCCTATAACGGATATGTTTTTGGCAGCGGCGTCGTGTGCACCGGGCAGCGATACGCGACGCATGGGGGTTGCGTCGGGGATGTTCTGCATCCAAGGTGCTGCATAGCCGGGAGCTACGGCACATGCAAGCATGGCAGAGAGTAAAAATTTCTTCATAGAAAAATGGATAATTTATTTAAGGTAAATGATTGGTGTTTTTTTTGCACATGGTCTAAAGACGTGCAAAGGTAATAAATATTAATGTATTTTGCAATTTTTTTTGACAAACGATGTGCCGTGTCCGAAAACGTACAGGGGTGGGGTATGTAAATATCTGATAATCAGGGGTAGTTGACAAGCTGATTATAAAATAATAATTTTGCGGCATGGACAAGCAGATAGACAAATCACAATTGCGCCGTGAGGCAGTGCGCCGCTGGACACTGCGAGGCGCGGTGGCCGCGGCAGTCGTTGTGGCCGTAGCCGTGGCAGTGTCGCTCGGCGGCAAGAGTGTAAAGTACTCGGATATTAAAATGGTGACCGCCGACAGCGGCAATCTCGACATAATGGTGCCGGCGAGCGGCCGCGTGACAGCGGCTGTAGAGGAAATCATAATATCGCCCGTATCGACACGGATTTTAAAGGCATTTGTGCAGCCCGGCGACACCGTTACGCCCGGCACGCCACTGCTGCAACTCGACCTCACCGACGAGCAGACCGCCTACGACAAGACCCTCGACCGCCATCGCATGGGCAACAGCCAGCTGCAGCAACTGCACCTCGCCAACAGCACCCTGCTGAGCGACCTCGCCATGCAGATAGACGTAAAAGACATGCAGGTCAAGGCTCTGGCAATCGATGTGGACAACGAGCGCCGACTCGACAGCCTGGGCAGCGGCACCGGCGACCGCGTGCGCCAGGCCCAGACAGCACTGCGTGTGGCACGACTCGAACTCAAGCAACTGCGCGAAAAACTTGCCAACGAACGTCTGCGCGCCCAGGCTGCCGAACAAGCCGAACGCCTCTCCGTGGGCACAATTGAAAAAGACCTTGCCATGAGTCGCCGCACCCTCGAGCAGGGCCGCATCACAGCCCCGCTGAGCGGCGTGCTCACCTATCTGCGCTCCGACATCGGCGCACAGATAGCAGCAGGCGAGCGCGTGGCTGTGGTGAGCGACCTGTCGACATTCAAGATTCAGGCCGAGGTAGCCGAGGGCAACAGCCCGCGCGTGAGTGTCGGTGCACCCGTCGAGGTGCGCCTGCCCGGCCAAGTGCTGAGCGGCACGGTGAGCAACATCACCCCCCAGGCCAAGGGCGGGCTGGTGACATTTGCCGTGCGTCTGCACGAGCCCTCACACCCCTCTCTGCGCCCGGGCATCTCGGCCGAGCTGTATGTGGCCTACGGCAGCAAGACCGGCGTGGTAAGATTGCCACGCGGCACCTACTTCAAGGGCCCCGGCCAGTATCAGCTCTTCGTGGCCTCGCCCGACGGCAAGTCGCTCCAACTGCGCCGCGTGACCCTCGGCGACAGCAACAGCAAGTATGTGGAAGTAGTGTCGGGACTCAGCCCCGGCGAGCAGGCGGTGGCCAGCGACATGAGCCGCTACGAAGGAATAAAATCTTTGAAAATCAAATAAACTATGAATGAAATTATCACACTCAGCGGCATAGGAAAGGTGTACCGCACAAAGGAAATCGAGACATCGGCTCTCGAAAACGTAAATCTTACAGTAGAGCAAGGCGAGTTTCTGAGCATCATGGGTCCAAGCGGCTGTGGCAAGTCGACCCTGCTCAACATAATGGGGCTGCTCGACCAGCCCACACAGGGCACAGTGCGCCTGCTCGGCACCGACTGCAATGCGCTAAGCGACAGGGCGCTGTCGCACTTCCGCAACCATAATCTCGGCTTTGTGTTTCAGAGTTTTCACCTCATACCCTCGCTCAGCGTGGCAGCCAATGTGGAGCTGCCGCTCATATACCGCACCGGCCTGAGTGCCGCCGAGCGTCGCGAGCGCGTTGAAGCCGTGCTGCGCAGGCTCGAAATATCGCACCGCATCAAGCACATGCCGTCGCAACTCTCGGGCGGCCAGTGCCAGCGAGTGGCCATTGCACGCGCCATCGTGGGACAGCCCGGGATAGTGCTCGCCGACGAGCCCACAGGCAACCTCGACAGCAAGATGAGCGCCGAGGTGATGGACCTCCTCCATCGCCTCAACACCGAGGACGGCACCACCATTGTAATGGTGACCCACAACGAAGCACAGGCTCGCGAAACCAACCGCACTGTGCGTTTCTTTGACGGACGAATAATTTCATAACAATATGAAAAACAAACTGCTGCAAATATACTACGACCTGCGTCACCAGCCCCTCATAGCGTGGGTCACACTGCTGGCCACGAGCATCTCTATATGCCTGCTTCTGGTGTTCTCGATGATCAACAGCGTGAAGACAGTGCCCTTTGCCCCCGAGACCAATCGTCCCCGCCTGCTCGTATCGCCGTATCTCCACCTGCAGGGCATTAACGGCAGTGGAGAAATACTGTCGAGCTGCATGACATTCCGTGGCGCCAAGCAATTGTATTCCGACCTCGAAGGCATCGAACTCGTAACCATAAAAACAGTTGATCCCGAGCCCCTCAACCTTAACGGCCCCTCGGGCGAGAGCTTTACCGCCGAAGTGCACCGCACCGATGCCAACTTCTTCAAGGTATTTGACTTTGACCTCCTCGAAGGCCGGTATTACACCCCCCAGGAAGCCGACGCGATGGTAAAGGTGGCCGTGGTGTCGGAAAGCACGGCCCGACGTCTCTTTGGCACGGCTCCGGCCGTGGGCGGCACGTTCAACATTACTTACGAGCCCTATCGGGTGATAGGCATCGTGCGCGATACGTCGCCCCATGCCACCATGGCCCACGCCGATGTGTTTCTGCCCACCGGCCCGCTCGAAACGAGTTGCGACTACGGCGACTGGCTCGGCAGCTACGGTGCCTATATGCTCGCCGCCCCCGGCACCGACGCTGAGGACGTGCGCAACCAGGTGCGTGGCCTCTATGCCGACCTCAGCACCCGTCTCGCAGCCGAAAACCTCGAAGCCGTGTACCATCTCGCCCCATATACCACCGAGGAAATGAACTTCCACCAGGGCGGCAGCAACAACGACCCCGACTTGAGATATTCTCGCGGAATAAGCTATGTGATGTATGTCATACTGCTCCTCATTCCGGCCATCAACCTGGGCAGCATGCTCCACAGCCGCATGCGCCGGCGTGTGAGCGAATACGGAGTGCGCAGAGCCTACGGATGCACACGCGGCAGGATAATGGTCGATATTGTGACCGAAAACCTTATAGTCACCGTTGCCGGCGCCGCCGTGGGATTTGCGGCCGCGATACTCGTAGCCAAGACCTGCCCAGTGCTCTTTGGCGACCACTTCGCACTCTATACCCAGGCTCCACCCATAGGCGCCCTGCTGTCGTGGCACACGGTGTGCTTTGCGGTGGGTGCAACCCTGATACTCAACCTGCTCTCGGCCGCAGTGCCGGCATGGAAGGCATCGCGTCTCAATCCCGTCGAAGCCATAAAGGGCGGTAAAAGTTGAATCCTTTTATTATTAAAACAATGAAACGCAGACTTTTGACACAAATGCGTCGTGACTGGCGCAGTAATATATGGATGGTGATAGAGCTCGTCATCTCGGGCGTGGCACTGTGGATTATAATGGCTTTCCTGTGCTTTATGGGCGACCGCTATGCCACTCGCAAGGGCTATGACACAACCGACGTGTATGCGGCATCGATACAATGCATAGGTAACCAAAATCCCAACTTTATACCGCGCGACAGCGTAGCAGTGCCCGATGCCGACCTGCGCCGACTGGTGGAGCAACTGCGCACCAATCCTTATGTCGACGCAGTGGGTGTGGGCCTGAACGCCACCCCCTACAAGTATAACTACTACGGTTGCCACATTGTGGCCCCGGAGGCCGACTCGATGATAATGTACGAGGGCAATATGCGCATTATGTCGCCCGAGGCATTTCGCATTCTGGGCATTGAGGGCCTCGACGGCACCGACACCGAGCGCCTCGCGGCCATGCTCGAACGCGGCGAGCTGATAGTGTCCAACTTCGACAGCCAGTTCTCGGAGAGCCTCCCGGCCGAGCTGTTCGACGGCAAGGACGTGTATCTCAATGCCGACACCACCCGAACACTCCACGTGGGCGCGCTGGCCTACGGGGTGAGGCGCAACGACTTCGAACCGCTCTTCTCGGGCATCGTCTACAAGCCCATGCCCGACAACTGGACCTCTGCCGACGAAGTAATCATCAAGGTGAAGCCCGGCCAGGGCAGGGAGTTTGTGGAATCGCTCACCACCTCCGACCTACGCATGGGCAATGTGTATCTCACCGACCTGCAGAGCCTCGCCGACCGTGCCTTCACAGCCCACACTGCCTTCCGCTCCATGATGACCAATATGAGCATATTTGCGGGCTTCCTGATGCTGGTAATATTCCTCGGCTTCCTGGGTACATTCTGGTTTCGCACCTATCAGCGTGTGGGCGAGATTGCGATGCGCAAGGTGTGCGGAGCCACCGACAGTCAGATATTCCGACGCATGATAACGGAAGGCCTGCTGTTGCTGGCCGTGGCCCTGCCGTTGATAGCCGTTATTGAATACATGCTGTTTGAGTCGGTAATCAAGCAGATAATCAGTGGAATAGAAGTTAGCCCTCTGGGCCTGTGGGGTGGCTCCGTGAGCACCGTGACGCTGATGGCCGCGGTGATAGTGGCCGCGATATGGTTTCCGGCCCGCAAAGCCATGCAGACCGACCCGGCCACAGCATTGAAAGACCTATAAGAGCGTGTTTAAAAATTATTGTTAATTTTAAGTGGACA
>QLIP01040270.1_pt1 | contig 31867 bp, 27 predicted proteins | sample 1769771 | NCBI WGS metagenome assembly QLIP01 (sample SAMN09428762, study PRJNA476227) | Gut metagenome, whole genome shotgun sequencing project. | isolation source: cecum | host: Rhizomys sinensis | place: China: Jinsha town of Minqing, Fujian Province | collected 2013-09-23 | reverse complement strand
GGGCTTTGCATTCGGGTGAATCCTTGGAAACGGAATCGTTTGTGAAGGGTTTATTGGAATATCCGCACTACACGCGGCCGGAAGTCTATCAAGGTTTAACCGTGCCGGAAGTTTTACTTTCCGGCAACCACCAAGCCATTCAACGCTGGCGCTTAAAAGAATCATTGAAACGAACGCGGGATCGCCGCCCAGATTTATGGGCAAAGCGAACCTTATCCACAACTGAGGCGCAACTCTTATCGGAATCAACCGATGAAGAGCAATGCGGTGAGCATTTTTAAACAACAACGAGGAACTCACAATGAACTTGATTGAGCAATTGGAACAAGAAGAAATCGCCCGTTTGGGAAAAACCATTCCGCCCTTTTCTGCGGGCGACACCGTGGTGGTGAAAGTCAAAGTCAAAGAAGGCAACCGCGAGCGTCTGCAAGCCTTTGAAGGTGTGGTGATTGCCAAGCGCAACCGCGGTTTAAATTCTTCTGCCATCGTGCGCAAAATTTCTTCCGGCGAAGGAGTGGAGCGCACCTTCCAGCTTTATTCCCCCTTGGTGGATTCTATTGAAATCAAACGCCGAGGCGATGTGCGCCGCGCCAAACTCTATTACTTACGCAACCGTTCTGGGAAAGCTGCGCGCATCAAAGAAAAACTCTCGCGCAAGGCAGATAAAGAAGTCATCGTGGAAGAGGCAAACGCATAAAGAAGATTTTAAAAAAAATAAAGCTCTGACCGTGGATTTTTAAAAAATCCACGGTCAATTTTTTATTTTTTTGAAAATTTGAATGAAATTTTCCCCGTGCTGCGCTTGGATTTTTTCGCAAGTTTCTCGGGCAGAACAACAACCGCAACCTTCCTCCCTAAACGGTCCCAATTGGGGATTTTTTTGCGCAAAACGCCTATAAAGCTGGGTAACGAAAACGCCCACCCACACAATCAAAAAAAGCAGCAAAACGGTGCAAAAATAAAGTTTCATTTGGAATTTTTTTTAAAAAGACCGTGGAAAAATCTTTTCCTATTTTCTCAAAAAAAAGAGGGGTTAATTCAAATTTTCCCATTCCTTGCGCGTTAAAAATAATTCTATGGAAGGCGTGGCGCTACCTTGGTAAATTTCTATTTTTTCCATTTTCACCCAAAAGACCTCCACCAAAGGGTGTTGGCGAAATAAAACCTTTGCCAAATGAAGGGCGCTTTCTTCCAAAAAATCGGTGTGTGGGGCAGATTCTAAATTTTTTAGAGCATTGAAAATAGAATCGTAATTGAGTATTTTTCCCAAAATAAAAGGGGGTTGAATTTTTTTGACATTCGCCCAAACTTTCACTTCAACCCCCACTTTTTGCGCTGCTTTTTTTTCTTTTAAAAAACAGCCCGTTTTTAATTGAATTTGGGTTTTTAAAGCAGCACACCACGTGTTTTCTAATAAGCTTACCATTTTTTTTCTTTTAAAAAAAAGAAAAATTTTATTTTCTTCCCCCCTTTTTTGAAAGGGATTTAAATAAAATTTACAAAAATGATAGAAACACATTAAAATTAGGCTTTTTTTGGATTCCGGCGGAAAATTTTTGCGCTTTTGTTTTTCAAGGTTTTTTGCGTTTATTGCAACTAATTTATGAAGAATCATAAAAAAACCTTTGTTTACACTTGCAAATTTGGCTCAGCCGGTGGTAATTTTACCTTTATAAAATTGTTGAACGGATGGGGTTGCCGTGAATAAAACACACAATGTTTTCAAAAAATGCGCCGCTGCTTTGGCGGTGGCTTCTACTGTTTCCTTATTTTCTGTTGGCGCTGAGGCCGCGGGCTTGGGACGCTTAACGGTGTTTTCGGGTTTGGGGCAACCTTTAAAAGCCGAAATTGAAATTGCCGCCAGCGCGGAAGAACTCTCCGGGATGAGCGCCCGTTTAGCGCCGGATGAAGTCTTTAAAAAATCCGGCGTGGAATACAGCTATATTTTTTCGGAATTGAAATTCAATCTCGTCACCAAAGGCAAGCGCACCATTTTGGAAATCAGCACGCGCAAGCCGGTTAACGAACCTTTTATGGATTTGTTGGTGGAACTCAATTGGCCCAGTGGCCGATTGGTGCGGGAATACACCTTTTTATTGGATCCGCCTGAAATAAAAAAGCACGTCGCGCGTGGCGTGAGGCGTCCCGCCACGCAAGTCGCCCTGCAAACGGATTTACCGCCGCTGATTGACCCCAAAACAGGGGCGTCCTCCGCGGCAATGGATGCCCAACTAAAAAAGTTTAGAGGCGTGGCGTCGCCTTATACGCCACGCGGACAAGGGGGTTATGCCGTTCAAAGAGGTGACACCTTGCGCGGCATCGCCGAAAAATTGCAATACGCCAACGTCACCACTGAGCAAATGCTCATCGCCATTTACAAGGCGAATCCGCACGCTTTTGTGCAAAATAACATCAACTTGTTGCGCGCCAATGTGCAGTTGAAAATCCCCACCGCAGAAGAAGCCGGCGCGGTTTCCGAACGTGAAGCGCGCACCATTTACGCGCGCCACGTCAGCGAATGGAACGATTACCGTCAAAAATTGGCGGGCATTGCGCCTTCCACCGCTTCTGCTTCTTCCGGGCAAAGTTCCGGCGGCAAAATCACCGCCGCACGCCCGCAAGAAAAACTTCCCTCTTCTGGGTTAAGGCAAGACCAAGTGCGCATTTCCACCACCGAAGGTGGGAAGGGCAGAGGCACAGCAGAAACAGACCGCGTTGCCCAAGCCGGTGCTTTACAAGAAGCACAAGCGCGCGTGGCGATGTTGGAGCGCAATGTCTCGGAAATCACCAAATTGTTGGAATTGAAAAACCAGCAAATTGCTGAATTGCAAATGCGCTCCACCTCCTCTTCTTCGGAACTACCCGCCACCGAACCCGATTTAAAATCCCTGATTACGCCAGAACCCGAACCGGAGCCCGAATTACCTCTTCCCCCGCCGGAAGAAAAAAAACCTACGCCTCCCGTGGAGGAAAAAAAACCCTCTCCTCCTAAACCCAGACCTTCCCCCGTTCCCCCTCCCATCCCAGAACCTGAGGCTTCCTTCCTTGAAGAAAATATGCTCTTAATTGGCGCAGGCGCATTGGCACTGATTTTAGTGGGCGGTTTAGCGTTTTATAAGCGCAAAAAAAAATCCAGTGGAGGAAATGAAGACGAGGATGACGAATACATCTCCGCTTCTGCTTCTGTTTTAAACGAAGCGGCGAGCGATGCAGCACCAATCTCTGCAATGTCCACTGCTGATTCGGTGGATTCCGATGCTGATGTTGACCCCTTATCCGAAGCGGAAGTCTATATCGCCTACGGGCGTGATGCCAAAGCCGAAGAAGTGTTGAAAGCGGCAATGGAAAAAACGCCGGAACGCATTGCTTTACATATGCGTTTGTTGGAACTTTACGCCAAGAATGAAAGCAGAGCCAAGTTTGAAAGTTTAGCCAATAACTTGCGCACCCTCACCAAGGAAACGGGCGAGCACTGGGCACGCGTTTTGGAATTGGGTCAGCAAATTGATTCTGCCAACCCGCTTTACGTCAACAGCGTAGCGCCTTCTGTGGCGCCGGAAGATGGCTTTGACATCGCTTCCGTGCCACCTTCCGTTCCTCCGGAAGATTTGGGTGCGCCCTCTCTTCCGCCCCCGCCACAACCGGAAATCAACAGTGAGCCCTTGGATTTTGGCGTTCAACCCAAACCCGAAGATAGCTTAATTAACGACATCAACAACGCACCGCTTGATTTTGCCACTTCTTCCGTCTTAAATGTTTCCCAAACGGATTTGAATCTTGAACCTCCGCCAAGTCCCTCTGCGGACGCCCCGGAAGTCACCTCGGGTCCGCAATATGAAGAAGCCGTCACCAAGATGGATTTGGCGAAAGCTTATGAAGAAATGGGTGATGTGGATGGCGCAAAAGAGCTGTATCAAGAATTGTTGGATAACGCACAAACACCTGCTTCCATCAAAGACGAAGTGCAAAACGCGCTCTCACGCTTGAACGCTTAAAAAGTGGGCTTTCATCCCGCCGGCATATTGTGCCTTTGGCTTGGTTTGGTCATTGGCGTGCAGTTTGCCGGCGTTTTTGTGTGCGTTTTTTTAATTCTGCTTTTTTTATCCACAGTGCACCCCCTTATTTTTTTAAAAAAATGGGGGAAACTTTTAAAACGCAATCTTCTTTTGTTGCTTTCTTTGTGGTTGATTTTGGCTTACCAAACGCCCGGGGACTTGTGGATGGATTTACCCTTTGCCCCCACAGACCAAGGCATTTTATCGGCGTGGCTACAAACCTTGCGCCTTTTTGTGATTTTTGCGGCCTTGGTTTGGCTGCACGAATATTTTGATTTCGCCCAGCTTTCTTTGGCGCTCTTTACTTTGTTGTCCCCCTTTTCGCGTTGCGGCATTCCCACGGAACGCTTCATCGCACGCCTGCTTTTGGTCTTGGAAAATTTTCGCAATCCGCCCCAATTTTCCTTAAAAACCTGGCGAAAATGGATGGATGACCTTCCTTTAAACAATAAAACGGAAATTACCGTGCCCGAAATCGCCTTAAATAAAAAAGATTTTTTACTGTTTTTCCCCGCCTTTTTGTGGTTTTTCCTCCTTTATTATTTTTAAAAATGAACGCCTTGCGCATTGCCATCGGCTTAGAATACCAAGGGCAAGATTTTCACGGCTGGCAAAAACAAAAAGATTGTCCTACTGTGGCGCTTGCCTTGGAAGAAGCGCTCTCTCAAATTGCCGGTGAAAGCATTAGCGCCACCGCCGCAGGCAGAACGGATGCCTTGGTGCACGCCGTGCATCAAGTGGCGCATTTTGACACCCACGCAATTCGCCCTTTGAACGCGTGGGTGCGGGGCACGAACAGCCATTTACCCAAAACCATTAGCGTGCTTTGGGCAAAGAGCGTGCCCTTAGATTTTCACGCGCGCTTTTCGGCACTTTCCCGCCGTTACCGTTATTTTTTGTTGGAGCGCCCCACACGCACCGGCTTGTTCCACCACTCCCTCGGCTGGACTTTTTACCCTTTAAATTTAGAAAAAATGCAAAAAGCTGCGCAATTTTTAAAGGGCACGCACGATTTTTCTGCCTTTCGTGCGGCAGGTTGTCAAGCCAAAACCCCCATCAAAACAATGCACTGCGCCACGGTTTCAAAGGAAAAAAATTGCTTTATTTTTGATTTCACCGCCAACGCATTTTTACTTCATATGGTGCGCAACATCGTGGGCGCTTTGGTGGAAATTGGCAAAGGCAAAGAAGCGCCTGAATGGATAGAAAGCCTTTTAAAAGAAAAAGACCGCAGGCTTGCCGCACCCACCTTTTCGCCCAACGGGCTTTATTTTTGGGGTCCCACCTACGATGCAAAATGGCAAATCCCCCAAGCCGATGAGAGTTTGCCCTTTTTTCCACGGTAAAGAAGAGAAAATTTTCAAAAAAATCTTCCGTTAACCGTGGATTTTTTGTGTTTTTATAAAATTTACCCTTCCAAAATCAACGCCACGGCTTCATCCACGCGCTGGACAATATGCAATTCCACCTCATTGATTTTTTGTTTGGGCGCGTTGGCTTTGGGAATAATCAAACGCCTAAAACCCAATTTGGCGGCTTCTTTAATGCGCTCTTGCCCCCTTGGCGCAGGGCGCACTTCCCCCGCCAAACCCACTTCGCCAAACACCGCCAAATGTGGGGGCAAAGGCTTGTTTCTTAAAGAAGACACGATGGATAAAATCACCGCCAAATCCGCAGCGGGTTCACTAATGCGCACGCCGCCCACGGCATTGACAAAAACATCTTGGTCGTAGCAAAGAATGCCGGCATGGCGGTGCAACACCGCCAACAACATTGCCAAGCGTTGGGCATCCAACCCCACCGTTAAACGGCGGGGCGTAGAATGCGATTCATCCAAGAGCGCTTGAATTTCCACCAAGAGCGGGCGGCTGCCTTCTTGGGTGACCAAAATAGAAGTGCCCGGCACATCCGCACAGTGTTGCGATAAAAAAATCGCCGAAGGGTTGCCCACGCCTTTTAATCCTTCTTCCGTCATCGCAAAAACGCCCAATTCATTGACCGCGCCAAAACGATTTTTCACCGCACGCAACAAGCGAAAACGCAAATGCTGGTCGCCTTCAAAATACAAAACCGTATCCACCATATGCTCTAAGACGCGCGGCCCGGCAAGCGCGCCTTCTTTGGTGACGTGCCCCACGAAAGTAATGCTGATGTGTTGGGTTTTGGCTAAGCGCGTCAGTTGCGCGGCGCATTCCCGCACCTGAGAAACGGAACCGGGCGCGCTTTCTAATTCTTCGCTCCACAAGGTTTGGATGGAATCAATCACCACGATTTTGGGCTTTTCTTTTTGAATGCACGCCACCACCCGCTCCAAATTGATTTCGCTCAAAAAAGGTAAGTTTTCCACGTTTAACCTTAAACGCTTCGCGCGCAAAGCAATTTGTTCCGGCGATTCTTCGCCGCTCACATAAAGCACATTTTCATTTTTTAAATGCGCCAACACCTGCAACAAAAGCGTGCTTTTCCCAATGCCCGGGTCTCCCCCAATCAACGAGACCGCGCCTTCCACCAAACCGCCCCCCAAAGCGCGATCTAATTCTGTTAAACCCGTTAAAAGGCGTTTGGCGGCGCGGGTTTCTACCTCCCCCAAATTGCAAAGGCGAGAGCTTTCCGGGGAAAAGCGCGTGGGTGTTTTGGAAAGAGTTTCTTCATTAAAGCTATTCCACGCCCCGCAATGCGCGCATTTGCCTTGCCACTTCGGGCTTTGCGCCCCGCATTGCGCGCACACAAAAACCAATTTTTCACGCGCCATTGTTTTTGCCTTTTTTGTATTTTTTGATTTTATTTTCCACGGTCAACACTTTGTTTTTTTTAGAAATTTTATTTTGTTGACCGTGGATTTTTTCATTTAAAACCGGAACAAAATCTATTTTTAATTCTTCTTGGTTCACTCTCACCAATTTTACTTTTAAACGCATTCCCAAATAAAATATTTTCCCCGTATTTTCTCCCACCATTTTGTGGGGTTCAAAATGAAAATAATCTTCCCCCAATTCGGAAATATGAATGAGACCTTCAACAAAAATAGAATCCAACACCACAAAAACACCAAAATGCGCAATATAAGAAATTGTGCCTTCAAATATTTCTCCAATTTTATTTTGCATAAAAGCGCATTTTAAATAAGCTTCCACTTCGCGCGAGGCTTCCTCAGCTTCTTTTTCTGTAAAAGAAGAATGCAAAGCAATATTTTCTAAATCCGTTTCATATTTTTTTTGGTTTAATTTGGCTTTAATCAAACGGTGGATGATTAAATCTGGATAGCGGCGAATGGGGGAAGTAAAATGCGTGTAAGAAGCATATGCCAAGCCAAAATGCCCCAGATTATCCACGGAATAAACCGCTTTTTGTAAAGATTTTAACAATAAGGGTTGCACAATTTCAAAAATGGGTTGGTTTTTCATTTCTTTTAATAATAAAACGTAATCTTTTGGAGAAGGATGATTGGGGTTTAATTTTAAATTAAAATATTTTAAAAAAGCATTCAATTCTTCAATTTTTTTGGGTTTAGGGTTTTCGTGGATTCTGTATAAACTTTTTTCTTTTTTTAAATAATCGGAAGCACAAACATTCGCCGCCAACATACATTCTTCAATTAAAGAGTGCGCCACGTTTCTTTTTTTCATTATAATGCGCTCAATTTTGTTTTGCTGATTAAAAATAATTTGGCTTTCTTTTAAATCAAAATCCAAGGCAAAACGGCGCTGGCGCGCTATTTTTAAAGCATTATAAACGGCATATAAATTTTGAATATAATCTGGGGCGTGTTGGTTTTGAAAATAGGCAAATACTTTTTCATAAGTCATTCTTGAAAAGGAGCGAATAACCCCTTCAAAAAAACAATAATTTTTAATTTTCCCACGTTTTCCAATTTCCATTTTGCACACCAACACCAAGCGGTCTTTTTGGGGCACTAAGGAACACAAATTGTTGGACAATTTTTCCGGAAGCATGGGGATGACTTGGCGCGGAAAATAAACGGAATTGCCGCGCGTGCGGGCTTCTTTATCCAAAGCGCTTTTCGGTAGCACATAATGCGCCACATCGGCAATCGCCACCCACAAAATAAAGCCCTCCTCTTTTTTTTCGGCATAAACGGCATCGTCAAAATCTTTGGAATCTTCCCCATCAATGGTGATAAACGGAAGGTGGCGCAAATCTACCCTGTTTTCAACGGGGATGTTTTCTTTGATTTTCAACACCTCTTTTTGGGCGTCTTGGGAAAATAAAACGGGCAAATTGAATTTTGCCAAGGCGATTTTAATTTCTATGCCCTCGTCTTCCATCTTGCCCAAAACCTCCACCACGCGCGCAACGGGCGGGGAATGGCGCGTGGGAAAATCCACAATTTCCACGGTCAACAAGGCATTTTTTTCAAATTTTGCCTTTTTTTTGTTTAATAAAATTTCGTGCGTGATGGTTTTATCCAAAGGCAACAAAATCGCCACGCCACCTTTTGTGAACACGCGCCCCACAATGGGCGCTTTGCGGCGCTCCACCACTTCCACAATCTTGCCTTCTTTTTTGTTAAACTTGGGGTTCAACACCGCCTGCACCAAGACTTTGTCGCCCGGCAGAACGCTTTTCATTTCTCTAACATTCAAAAAAATGGAATCCCCCCCTTCTGTGACGCAAAAGCCAAAGCCATCCTTATGCCCTTCCACCACGCCCGCAATCAAATCGGCTCTGTCCGGCAACAAATACGCGCCTTTGCGGTTGCGTAAAATTTGCGCGCTTTGCGCCATTGCGTTTAAGCGGCGCAAAAAATCGCCTTCTTCTTTATCTAAAATGCCAAATAAAGAAAGCAATTCCTCCCAAAACACGGGGCGATTCAACTTTCTCAACGCCGTTTGGATGTATTCCCGTGAGGGCAACGGGTTTTCGTAAAGGCGCGATTCGCGTTTTAAAAAAGGATCTTCACCACGGGGAAAAAGGGTTTTTCTGCGCATAAATGTCATTTTGCCAAAATTTCGCGCGGTGGACAAAATAAGGCAAGAACGTATAATTCCACGCATTGCCCGGGTGGCGAAATTGGTAGACGCAATAGTTTCAGGTACTATCGCCGCAAGGTGTGGGGGTTCGAGTCCCTTCCCGGGCACCATTTTTTGGATTTCCCTCTATGGATTTTTTTGATGCCGCAGAAAAACTAACGGATGGTGAAATTAAAGCGCTGCAAACCCAGCGTTTAAAAAACATTTTAAACACCGTCCAAAAAAATCAGTTTTACAAAAAACGCCTTGAAGATTCCGGTTTAAATTCCCAAAACCTCTTCCACATTGACGATTTAAGAAAAATCCCTTTCACCGACAAAGCGGATTTGCGCCAAAACTACCCTGATCAACTCTTGTGCGTTTTGCCCGGCGAATGCGCCCGAATGCATTGTTCCAGCGGCACCACAGGCACGCCCATTGCCATTTTTTACACCCAAAATGATTTAAACGTTTGGGCGAATTTGATGGCGCGCTCCCTTTTTGCAGTGGGCGTGCGCCCGGGGGATGTGTTTCAAAATATGTCTGGGTATGGGTTATTTACAGGAGGCTTGGGCATTCATTACGGGGCGGAGCGTTTGGGGTGTTTGACCATCCCCGCGGGCGCAGGCAACACCAGAAGGCAAATTAAATTGTTGAAAGATTTTAAAGTGAATGCCATCCACATTTTGCCTTCTTACGCCTTGCACGTTGCGCAATCTTTGCAAAACGATTTATCCCAACTGCATTTAAAAATTGCCTTGGTGGGCGCAGAACCTTACACCGAATTGATGCGAAAACGCATTGAAAACGCTTTAAACGTCAAGGTGATGAATAGTTTCGGACTCACGGAAATGAATGGTCCCGGCGTGGGGGTGGAATGCAGCGCTCAAAACGGCTTACACATTTGGGAAGATGCGTATTATTTAGAAATCATTGACCCCCAAACCGGCAAAAACTTGCCCGATGGCGAAGTAGGCGAATTGGTTTTAACGAGTTTAACAAGGCAAGCAATGCCGCTTTTACGTTACCGCACACGCGATTTAACGCGTGTTTTAAAGGGAGAATGCCCGTGCGGAAGAAGGCACAGAAGGATTGATCGCATTTTGGGCAGAACGGACGATATGTTCATTTTAAAAGGCGTCAACATTTATCCCTTGCAAATTGAAGAAGTGCTTTTGACCTTCCCCGAGTTGGGCAACAATTATTTGATTCAATTGGAAGAAGACGGCGCGTTAGAAAATATGCGCGTGAAGGTGGAATTGAAAAACGCTTATTTCACGGATGATTTGCGCGCGCTTTACCATTTAAAAGAAAAAATCGCGCGCCGCCTAAAAGATGAAATTTTGTTGCAGCCCCTCATTGATTTGGTGGAGCCGGCATCATTGCCGCAAAACGAAGGCAAAGCCCAACGCGTTGTGGATTTGCGCAACAAAAATGTATAATGCAGAGCTTCGCGCTTGTAGCTCAGTTGGATAGAGTGCTGCCCTCCGAAGGCAGAGGTCGCACGTTCGAATCGTGTCAGGCGCGCCATTTTTCCCTTATCTTATTTTTCCACGGTCAACCCACGATTTTTTTAAAAATTTTTCTGGGTTCACCGTGGAAAATTTTAAAAAACATAAACTTATGAATATTCCCATTAAAACCCCGGATGAAATTGAAAAAATGCGCGTGGCGGGACGCTTGGCAGCAGAATTATTGGATTACATCACGCCTTTTGTGAAGGTGGGCACAACCACCAATGCTTTGGATCAATTGTGTTATGACTATATGGTCAATGTCCAAAAAAGCATTCCCGCGCCGTTAAATTACGCCCCGCACGGCGCATCGCCCTACCCCAAATCCATTTGCACTTCGGTGAATCAGCAGGTGTGCCACGGAATCCCATCCGAAAAAAAATTAAAAAAAGGGGATATTTTAAATATTGACGTCACCGTCATTAAAGATGGCTTTCACGGCGATTCCAGCCGAATGTTTTTGTTGGGCGAATGCTCTGTTTTGGCAAAGCGCCTGTGCGCCATCACCTTTGAATGTATGTGGTTGGGCATCAAAGAAGTCAAGCCCGGCGCGCATTTGGGGGATATTGGCGCGGTCATTCAACGCTATGCAGAAGAAGCAGGCTTTTCCGTGGTGCGCGATTATTGCGGGCACGGCATTGGCAAACACTTCCACGAACCACCGCAGGTGATGCATTTTGGCAAAAAAGGCACGGGCGTAGAATTAAAAGAGGGGATGATTTTCACCATTGAGCCGATGATCAACGCCGGTCACCACGCTTTAAAACATCTCCCGGACGGCTGGACGGTGGTCACCAAAGATCACAGTTTGTCTGCCCAATGGGAGCACACGGTTTTGGTCACTCCCACCGGCTTTGAGGTGCTCACCACTTCCAACGGCACTTTGCCCGCGCCGTTTTAATACACTATTCTAAAAAAGCGAAAAATGCACGTAACGTTATCCCCCGAAATTGAAACGCTCTTGGAAACCTTCGCGCAAAAAGAAGGTAAAACCAAAGAGCTTTACGCAAGGGAAGCTATCCTTTCACGCTTGGAAGACGCGGAAGATTACCAAATCGCCGTGGAAGCCTCAGAACGCATTCGTTGTGGTGAGCCCGTATTCACTGACGCCCAAGTAAGGAAAATGCTTGATTTGGACGATTAGCTATTCCCTTAGAGCAATCTACAAACAATAGCAATGAAGAGTCTTAGACAATACTTTTTTCCCGTTGGCAGGGATACCTATCATTTTGAAGGAGGCAAGGAGCGTCTTCATAATCTATCGCCCCGACAACCCCCAAGCCCGCTAAAATAACCACCAATACTATGGCGGGGGAAAAACTTATTCACCAAAATAACGTCTCTCACACTCTTTCCTCCATTCAATCCCAAAAATTCTTTCTATGTCCTTCCATTCCATACCTTTCATATAGTCGTCAAGTTTTACCTCCCCTTTATCATACGCCTCCTTAAATTTTGCCTTCGCTTTCTCAAAATCCTCCCCATAAAACATCTCATTAAGCTCTTTCCTCTCCACTTTATAAGTGTAAATAAGCCAAACAACAACAAAAAGAAAAATAACTAACAACATCTCAGTCCTCATCCATAAAAAACGCGTATATGTTCATACTATAATACTCTTCCGCCGACATTCTCAACGCCAACGGCTTCACCCTTTCGTATATCTCCTTCTCAGCCCCGGACGTAATTCCCACGAAAAACCGTTATACCCCTTTATGTAATATTTCGCACGGTAATGCGTTATGTATTGCCCAAGAGACCTTCCAAGGTCTAAACGCATACACTCTAACTGCAACAGCCCAGCGTATCTACAAATAGTAGAAATTTTGAAGGGTCTTAGACGGCAGCCAAGCTCCACCGGTGATCCGACATCTACAAATAGTAGAAATTTTGAAGGGTCTTAGACTTCAAAGCGCTTATGAAACTGTGCTATCTACAAATAGTAGAAATTTTGAAGGGTCTTAGACCTTCGTATTCCGCATAGAATTCGTCCTATCTACAAATAGTAGAAATTTTGAAGGGTCTTAGACCTTTTTAAAAAAGTCAATAGCGCTTTAATCTACAAATAGTAGAAATTTTGAAGGGTCTTAGACATACATTCAAGCATTAGCAACCCGCCCTATCTACAAATAGTAGAAATTTTGAAGGGTCTTAGACCCCGCGCAGATTTCGTCCGCCCGCACAATCTACAAATAGTAGAAATTTTGAAGGGTCTTAGACGCTTAGAGGTTAAGCCTCCGCCATTTATCTACAAATAGTAGAAATTTTGAAGGGTCTTAGACATGGGGGCGGGCGATGAGTACAGCTACATCTACAAATAGTAGAAATTTTGAAGGGTCTTAGACTTACGATGAAGGGGGATGGGATATCATCTACAAATAGTAGAAATTTTGAAGGGTCTTAGACGCCGGTTGAAAAAAGTATTGACTTTTATCTACAAATAGTAGAAATTTTGAAGGGTCTTAGACGTCCCTCTCCGTGTCGTGGATTGACATATCTACAAATAGTAGAAATTTTGAAGGGTCTTAGACCAAATTTTATACAAAAAATAGATTGTATCTACAAATAGTAGAAATTTTGAAGGGTCTTAGACCCTTCGTCTCTACACTCGGCGTCTTCCATCTACAAATAGTAGAAATTTTGAAGGGTCTTAGACTTTTTTTCAAAAAAGGCTTGACAACCAATCTACAAATAGTAGAAATTTTGAAGGGTCTTAGACCCTTAGCGGCTGAACAATGCCCGATTTCGTCTAAAATTGACAGGTTTTTTGCCAAAATGTGGTCGTTCACACCCATTTTTGCCTGTTTCCCCCTTCAAATTTCAAATTAAGACCAAGGTTTGCAAAAAACGCTCACCTCACAACAATTATCTCATCTTCATCGTTCTTTGCATAGCCCCATTTTGTAATTTTGCACGTCTCATTGGTTTGAATGATGATGACGCTATCCGCTTGGCTGAACCGTTTTTCAAATTTATTTTTAATCTCACTTTCAATCACAGCAAGCAACCTTTTGCTGTTTTGAATTTGAAAAACACTGTATTGCATACGAAATCCAAACTTTTCTAAAAATTTAGAAAATTGCGTGCGCAATCTATTTTCTTGTATGTCATAACTAACAATAATCATTTTCTTTCAATTCCGCAAAAGGAAAACTCTCCATTGTTTTATTTTTCATAAACCATCGGTAATATTGTTGAATATACCTAAAAATTGATTTTTTATAACCGGTGATTTCATCTAAAATAGCCAAAACAAATTCATTGCTGTCCTTCCATTCCAAACCAAATTGATTGTTTCTTTGATAAAAATGATAATGTTTGATTTGCCCTAAATTCATCATTTTCCTTATTTTATAATCCACAATCACCCGAAAGGGTTCAATTATATCGCAGACAAGCGATTTTCTTTTGTAAAATTCTTTGTGCAAATTGCCTTTATAAATATCAAAGCCATAGATATTTAAAATGGCTTCAATATAATTAAACAAAACGGTATAAGCAATATTCAACAACAAATTGATTTCATCGTTTTTAACTCTGAGTTTTCTGCCTTTCCAATCTAAGTTTTTGTATAATCTATTAAAATAAACTTTTGCCCCAATGCCTTCAAACCCCATTATTTCATTAGAAGAATAATTTTGCGTTTTGAGCTTTTCAATAATTTCCCCTATATTTTCAATTCCATCCTCAACGCTTTTATCACGCATCTTTTTTAAAAAACTTTGTTGGTTATATAGCTTATTGATAATTAGTTGCTTCGCAATGGCGGTTTCAATTTTATCTTCCGTTGTATATTGTTTTTTGCGCAAGAATGTATTTCCTTCCAAGGCAAAATTGATGGTGGAATAAATTTTAAATCCGGGAGAAAACAAAACAATTGAAAAAGCAAACTTTTTGCTGCGTTGAATAATGCCTGAACTCAATGTAATTCCGCCCACCACAAAAACCGCAAACAGTTTATAACAACTGATTTGTGTTTTAATTTTTCCTTCTTTATCGCACACAATCAGATTATCATTTTTGAAAGAGATTTTTTCACTGTTGTGCGCAAAAACCATCACTATCTTTTTTTCCATAAAATCAGGCTCGCTCAGCACAATAAACTCCTATCGCAACTGGGTTCATAAATGCATTTCCTGCATTTTTCTTGATTGCTTTGTTCAAAATTTTCCATTTTAAAATTTCTCATTTTTTGAATTAAATTTTCAAATTTTTCATTCATTGTTAAATCTTCCAAGGGCAGTTTAACGGGATAAATTTTATTGTCCGCCATACTGTAAAAACGAATTTTAGAAACCCTATAACCCATCTCCGTTAAAGCATAATATTGCGCATAAACTTGAAAAATATAACCCTCATAAAGGGTGCTTATTTTTCTTTTTCGTTCCGTTAAAAGCCCTTCATCCACATCAAACACATCAATTTTTCCTTGAAGCCCATATTTTTCACAATAAACATTCATTCCCTGCAAAATATTTTTCTTCGTGGAATAAGAATGCGCATCAATGGCTTTGTGCGCATTCAAACCCTCTGTTTGATCCGTGGTGTGGTAAATGTTTTTATCTACTGTCCCGTATAATTTATGAAAATAAATGGATACGGGACAAAAAATAAAATCATTTAAGTAAGAAATTAAAATGTTTTCTTCCAAAAGTTTATCCTAAACAATGTGTTTGCGCATATTCTAACCAATCTTGGTTTTTAATGGCATAGTTAATTTTTTCACCAGATGATGTTTGTTGAATGCGCTCAATAAGTATTAAGCCTTTGCGCGCAATGTTATACGCCCCATTGGCATCCGCATCAAGCGGAAAATTGGGTTTCCCTTTATTTGAATCATAAAATTCGCCCTTTTCATTTTTAACTGGCGAGATAATATAATCCACCGCGCTGTTGCTCATACTGTTTCTCATTTGCAACATCAATTTGAATAAAACAAAAAATTGCTGAAAAAATTCCTTGTCCGTTTGATTCAAAATATCTTCCTTGATATATTCCAAGCGAATGGCATATTTTTGGAATAACTGTTGAAATTCTTTCGTTAAATTGATTTCAACACTCTCCCATTGAGCATTTTTGTTTTTAGATGTTTTAATTCTGTTTCCATAGGAGCATAAAGTCCAATTCTTTTTCCCTCCATAGGGTTTTTCAGTAAATTGGCTGTAATCAATATCAAACTCAAAATATTGTTGATTAAAGCGGATCTCCTTTATTTTTTGAATAAATTCAACCCCTGCTTTTTTGCTGGTTTCTTTGATTGAAAACAAATTGACAAAACCAGTTGTGGGATCAATTTTACTGGTATTCCACGCCGGAATATAAAACAAAACGCCAGATTGCCTTCCCAAGCTTTTTTTATTCACAAGTTGATAGGCATTTAATAATCCGCCTTGTTCCGATTGATTTAATTTTTTATCCACGGTAAACGACAATTTATTTTGAAGCATTTTTTCAAATTTATCGTAAACGGATTTTTCAACCTTTTTCCTTGAATTTTTAAAACCAGAATTTAAATCTTCCAAAACAACAATGGCGTTGTATTCCACCATCAAGGCAACAATTTTATGCACCACTTGGCTTAAATAGCCCTCTTTCAATTCTTTGATATTCCCAATTGTTTTCCAGTTTTTTCTTGCTTGATCCCTTTCTGTTTCTCTTTTGCTCAACAAAGAATGATAATCCGTTGTATAAGATTTTCCGGCGTATTCATTGACAATTTCATTCAAGTTGATTTGTTTGATGATTTCCCCTTTTGTGTTAATCACAGAAACATAAAGGAGATTTCTTTCTCCGCGGTCTATGCCAATAATGTGGAGATCCTTTCTATCCTTATTTTCACGGATATAATTATTCACAAGATGATTGATATTCTTCGCATCCGGTGCTTTAAAATTAAGGGTAATGGGCACGTGGAAAAAGAATTTATCCGTTGTAAAGCGTTTATCTTTAATCAAATCATAAACAAATGTTTTTTCTTTTTCCAAATGCAAAGCATTTTTGCATTTTATCGCTTGATTTTTGGGGTGCGTAATTTTCAATTCCAAACTTTTCTTTCTGTAAAAAAGTTCCGCCCCACCGTTTAATTGAAAAACCACATTTTTTAAATTGGCTTCATCAAACACGGTTTTGAAATAAAGCGTGTGCATATTGGGCGTTCCTTTGCTTTTGGGTGAAAAATCTTTGTTGTAAATTTGAAAAAGAAAGAGCTTTCCTTCTTCCACTAATTTTTCTATATAATCCGCGGATATATTTTTGAAATTGATTTTATAACCCTGTTGCTGCACTTCTTTATAAAAAGCGCTGATATCTTCATACGAAGCGGTTTCGCTGAATTGAAAATTAAAATGTTTCCAATCTTCGTGTTTTGCAATAGATTGTTTGAAAAAATCAATCAATTGATGGCAAAAGTTTAAATCAAAATATTCGCCTTTTTTGTGGCAGCCTAAGTTGTATTTTTCAAGCAATTCTTCACTTGGATTAAATTCAGCTATTCTTGATTTTGAAAAAAACACCTTGGGCAACATTTTATTGGGTCCGGGAAGAAGTTTATATTCTATTTTTTGATACGCATTTTCTTTTTGTTCTTTTTGTGCACAAAGAATCACTTTTTCAAAAATTTTATTGTGCTTTTTATGCATAATCCCAAGATAATAAGCTTCTTCTTTTTTAAACAAAATCCCAAGGTTATCTTTTTCTTTGTTTAAATCCCAACCATCACATAATGTTGGGTTATTGAAAGTCAATGGAAATTTTTCCAATTGATAAGGTTTTTGGGTTAAATAATTGCGCACGCGGTTATAAAGCGGGATGATGGCTGAAAGGCTTTCATAATGCAGTTTTTCGCCAAATTCTATGGGAGGAATATAAGAAGAATCTCTTGGAATAAAAATTTTCACAAAATCTTGAAGCGCTTTATAACTATCCAAAAGCTCTTTGATTTGATCAATTTTATTTTGTTCGTTAATCAACTTTTTTTCCCCTTTTTCATAAACTTCTTTCAATAATTCAGAAGAAGATTTTTGGGCTTGGTTGATATTTAAAATCAAATCTCCAATTTCCTTTTTCAAATATTCTCCCCATTTTCCCTTGTTTTCACTATCCCATTCCACAGTCAAATCTTCAATTTTTTGAATAGACAAAATTTTTATTTTTTTAATAAATTCCTCTTTCCTTTCAAGATATTTTTCAGATCTTTCTCTTTCTTTTTTGAGCTTGTTTTTCAAAGTTTCACTTTCTAATGAGAAAGGAATGCTTCCAACCTGTTTTTCAGGACTTTCTTTTTGAGGATTGTTTTTCAAAAATTCTTTTTCTAACAATGAATGAATATAACCCCAATCGTTGAAAACAGCTTGTGCTATTTTGGTAAAATGCTTACTTTCAACAAAAACTTCGTTCAAATTAAATTGGTGGATATTTTCAAAAGCCAAACGAATATCTTCTAATTCTTCGCTAACCTGCGAACAATAACCCCGAATGGCGTCCATCATTTCAGCATCATTTTGAATGGGCGTTCTCACAAAAGAAGTGCTGGTTTTATCACTTAAAATTTGCTTATACAATTCTTTTAATTTGGGCAGTTTGGGAGAATCTGGATGGTGTTGGTTGTATAAATTGATCAATTCATTCAAACCCTTTAATTTTTTGTTTTCATTTAAAAACTTCCCAGCAATCATCAGGTTGTATGTTTCAATTTGGCTTTGAGATAAAACCTTTATGAAACTTTGAATATCCGTTAAATAATCTTCTGTGCAAATATTTAATTCCTTTTGCAATTCTTCTTTGATTTGCGGATAAATTTTTAAAACTTTATCAAAACATTCCAAATTTTTGATGAATATCGCCAAATTTTCATTGATTAAGCGATGGGCAATGGCGGTGGGAATGGCTTCTGCGGTATAGATGTTTTTGCGATTTTCATTATACCCCGTGAAATAGACGGTAAACTTATTAAAAAATTCAATTTCTTGGAGTTTTTCCGCATCATTGGGATATTTTTCTTTAATAAATTCTTTGAGGAGCTTTCCAATAAAATCTTTATCAAAAATGCCCTTAAAATCTTTGTTTTTGGAAAAAATTTCCGCAATCGTTTTTCGCATTGCTTCTTGCAGTTTTTCTATTTTTTCCTCTTCTTTATCCGTTCTTTCTTTTTTCTTAAATAAATCGTAATACTCTTCAAGGAAGGGTTTTAAATCTTCTCCATTATAATGGTTTAAGCAATTTTCAATAAAATACTGGTGATATTCATCACAATAATTTTTGACTGTTTTGAATTTTTCCGCCCTTTTTTCATCCGTTTTTAAAAAATCTTTTTCAAAATAATCTTGTGTTTTCCCAATGGGTTGCAATTCAAAACGCAAGGTTTTTGAAAGGGGATACAAATGGGTGAGTTGGGAATAGAGTTTTTGAGTCATTTTATTCTCCTTAAATAAAAACGATTTTATTTTATTTTTTTAAATTTTTTAAAAATTTTTCTGGTTTCACCGTGGATTTTTAGAATTTCCACGGTGAACCGTGATTTTTTTTAATAAAAATGGTCGGAGTGACAGGATTCGAACCTACGACCCCTGCGTCCCGAACGCAGTGCTCTACCGGACTGAGCTACACTCCGACAAATAAGTGAATAAAACTAATTGCGGCGCGAAACCGCAAGAGTTGCCAATTCTAACAAGGCATCCTTGTATTGTGAAGGGGGCAAGTGTTGAATGGATTGTTCCGCCTTCTTGGCTTCTGCTTGGGCAATGGTGCGGGTGTAATCCAAAGCCTTGGTGTTGCGTATGGCATTCAACACCTTAACAAAATCTTCCCGCCCGCCTTTTTCAATTGCCCGGCGTACTGTTTCTTTATCTTTCGGTGCGCCGTTTTTTAAAACGTAAATCAGGGGCAAGGTGGGTTTTCCTTCCGCCAAATCATCACCCAAATGTTTGCCGATTTCCTTTTCATCGCCGGAATAATCCAAAATATCATCTACCAACTGAAAGGCCGTGCCCAAATACATTCCATAATCCGCCAAGGATTGCTGGGTTGCTTTATCGCTCATTGCCAAAATGGCGGCGGTTTCTGCGGAAGCTTCAAACAATTTGGCGGTTTTAAAATGAATCACCTGCATATAGCGCGCTTCATCCACTTCCACATCGTGGCAATTCAAAAGCTGCAAGACTTCGCCCTCGGCGATGATGTTTGTTGCGTTGGACATTGTTTGCATTACTTTTGCGCTGTTGATTTCCACCATCATTTGGAAGGCGCGCGAATAAAGAAAATCGCCCACCAACACGCTTGCGGCATTGCCAAAAACGGCGTTGGCGCTTTTTTGCGCGCGGCGCATATCTGATTCATCCACCACGTCATCGTGCAAAAGCGTTGCCGTGTGAATGCATTCAATGGCGGCAGCCATTTGAAAGCGATGCGGATTTTCCCCCAAAGCGCGCGCCACCAACAAATGCACCATTGGGCGCAGGCGTTTTCCCCCGCTTTGAATAATGTAATCCGCCACGGTTGAAACCAAGCTCACTTCGCTTTGCAAAGCTTTGCGAACGGCGGCGTTTAAGTGGGTTAAGTCGCTTTCCATCAGCTGCCGAATACGCGCCAAGCTCATTGTTGTTCTCCTTATTCCGGGCGCATTTGCGGAAACAAAATCACATCGCGGATGGAAGGCGAATTGGTCAGCAACATCACCAAGCGATCAATTCCAATGCCGCACCCGCCGGTGGGCGGCAAACCGTATTCCAACGCGCGAATATAATCTGAATCAAAATACATCGCTTCTTCATCGCCCGCTTCCTTAGCTTTGACTTGCGCTTCAAAACGCGCAGCTTGGTCTTCCGGGTCGTTTAATTCTGAAAAGCCATTTGCCAATTCCCTGCCCACCACGAACAATTCAAAACGTTCGGTAATTTCCGGGTTCGAATCGGATTTGCGCGCCAAAGGGCTCACCTCCACCGGATAATCCACAATAAAGGTGGGATTCCACAATTTTTTTTCGGTGGACGCTTCAAACAATTGCAATTGCAAAGAACCCAAGCCGCCCGGCTTCACCGTTTCACCAAAGTGGCGAATTTGTTCTTTTAAAAAGGATTCGTTTTTTAAGTCTTCCAACGAAAATGCCGGGTGATGGTGTTGAATGGCTTCAATAATGGTTAAACGCGCAAAAGGTTTTTCTAAATCCACCTCTTGCCCTTGATATTCCAAGCTCAGTGCGCCAAGCGTTTTTTGCGTCACCGTTTTAATTAAATTTTCCGTGAAATCCATCACGCTTTGGTAATGGGCGTAGGCTTCGTAAAATTCCATCATTGTGAATTCGGGGTTGTGGCGGGGCGACAAACCTTCATTCCTAAAATTGCGGTTGAGCTCAAACACCTTTTCAAAGCCGCCCGCCACCAAGCGTTTTAAATACAATTCCGGCGCAATGCGCAAATACATTTCTAAATTCAAAGCGTTGTGGTGCGTCACAAAGGGTTTTGCCGAAGCGCCCCCGGGGATGGGGTGCATCATCGGGGTTTCCACTTCCATAAAGCCACTCTTTATCATTTCTTCCCGTATGGCAGACAAAATTTGACTGCGTTTTCTAAACACCGCGCGAGATTCTTCATTCACCATCAAATCCACATAGCGTTGGCGGTATTTTTGTTCCACATCGCTTAACCCGTGGAATTTTTCGGGCAAGGGGCGCAGAGATTTGGTTAATAACTTTATTTTTTGCGCATGAACCGTCAATTCCCCCGTTTTGGTTTTCATCAAAAAACCGTTGATGCCCGCAATATCGCCCAAATCCCAATGTTTAAAATCGGCATAATCTTCTTCGCCCACATCATCGCGGCTTAAATAAACTTGGATTTTCCCTTCTGAATCTTGCACGGTGAAAAAAGAGGCTTTGCCCATCACGCGCTTTAACATCATTCTTCCCGCAATCGCCACGCTGATTTTGTTTTCTAAAAGTGCCTCAGCTGTTTTTTCGCCAAAGCTTTGGTGTAAGTTTGCTGAAAAATGGGTGCGATGAAAACGGTTAGGAAACGCGCCTTTTTTGCGCCATTCGTTTAATTTGGCGCGGCGTTCCGCCAAAATGTGGTTGTCTTCTGCCATAAAAATCTAAGGTTTCTTTTAAAAGAAAAGTGCGATTGTGGCACGTTTGCTTGATTTTTCAAAAAAATTAAACGTCCACCGCGGAAAATCCACGGTCAACGCTTCATTTTTTTAAACTTTTACCCCCAACAAAACGCCAAACCCAACAATACGGAAAAAACAAATTGCAACCTTGCGCAAAAAGCCAATAAGGCATTCAAGGCTTTGCCTTTTTCTTTTAAAAATAAGCGGATGATTTTGAAAGCAAAAGGCAAACACAAAAACGGCAAAATTAATTTGAAATGCAACAGTTTTAACAAAAAGGGCAACAAACAAAAGGGCAAAAGCATTTCTATGGTGAAAAACAATTTAATTTTTTCTTCGCCCAAAAAAACCGCCAAGGTGTTTTTTTGGTGGGTTTTGTCTTCGTTTAAATCGCGGTAATTGTTAATAGTAATCACCGCGGCGGCAAGCATTCCCGTTAAACCGGAAACAAAAAATACTGGAAGAGAAAAATGAAAACTTTGTAAATAAAAACTCCCTGAAACCGCTAAGACGCCAAAAAAAATCCACACGAAGATTTCGCCCAAAGGATGGTAAGCGATGGGGTAAGGCCCGCAAGTGTACGCCCAGCCCGAAAGAAGAGAAAAAACGCCGATGAAAAAAATAAACCAGCCGGCGTGCTGCACCAAATAAACGCCAGATAAAAGCGCCAACAAAAAAGAAAAATACGCCGCTTGTTTAACAAGCTTGGCGGGCAACCACCCGTTTGCCACCACGCGCGGCGGACCTAAGCGCTCCGGGGTATCCGCGCCTTTTTCAAAATCCGCCACATCGTTGAATAAATTTGTGCCGATTTGAATGCACATTGCAGAAAAAATTGCAACAAAAAACGGCAACCACAAAACCTTGCCGTTTTCCGCAAACGCCAAGAGTGTACCCAAAATCACCGGGGAAACGGATAAAGGCAAGGTGCGCGGGCGAGCGGCAAGCCACCAAAGCGCAAAAGAACGCATACACAATCCAAAAATTAAAAAAAGCAAAAGTATAAAAGGAAGCCGCCTTTTGTTTAAAATGCGTTTTCAAAATTTTTTTGTTTTGACCGTGGAACATTCTTTTGATGCCAAAAGTTTTTTGAAAAACGCCCCCCCTTCCCCGGGCGTCTACCAAATGTTTGACGAAAATCACGTGTTGCTTTACGTGGGCAAAGCCAAAAATTTAAAAAAACGCTTGGCTTCTTATTTTCAAAAAAAATTAAACAGTCCGCGCATTGCCTTGATGGTGAGCCAAATCGCGCGCATTCAATTAAACCGCACCGCCACGGAAAAAGAAGCCTTGTTGTTGGAAAACACCCTCATTAAAACGCAAAATCCGCGCTACAACATTTTGTTTCGCGATGACAAAAGCTACCCCTACATCGCCTTATCCAAAGAAGATTTCCCCCGAATGAGCTTTTTTCGCGGCACACCACGCCACAACGCCGATTATTTTGGACCTTTTCCGTGCAGCAGCGCCGTGCAAAGGAGTATGGCGCTTTTAGAAAAAATTTTTAAATTAAGAACCTGCGAAAACAGCGTGTTTCGTTTTCGCACGCGTGCGTGCTTGTTGTTTCAAATCAAACGGTGTTCTGGCGCCTGCACGGGGGAAATCAGCCAAAAGGCTTACCAAGAAGATGTGGCGATGGCACGCCTTTTTTTAAGCGGAAAAAATAAGGAAGTACTATTGAAATTAAAAGAAGCGATGCTTGCCGCAAGCCAAAATTTGGCTTTTGAATCGGCTTTGCGCTACAAAAACCAAATTGAAACCTTAAACGCCTTAATGGAAAAGCAAAACATCCACACCAAAACGCGTTTTCCGGTGGATATCATCAACATTTTCATTGAAAACGGCAGCGCTGTTTTAAGTTTGGCGATGGTGCGCGGCGGGCAATATTTGGGCTCGCGCGCGTTTTTCCCCAAAACGCAAAAAAACATCAGCCCAGAGGATGCCGTTGAAATTTTGGAATCTTTTTTAAGCCTTTATTACACCCGCCAAGAAGCGCCCCACTCTTTGATTGTGGGGGAAGAATTGTTAGATGAGGAAACAAAGAGTTTTCTCTTTAACGAATTTCACACCCGCTGCAAAACCGCGCAAAACCCCAAGGAAAAATCGTGGTTAAAATTGAATGAGGAAAACGCCAAACAAGAATGGGTGAGCGCCAACCACACCCAACAGAACGCAAAAAAACGCCACCGGGCTTTGGAAGAACGCTTAAACCAAACTTTCAATCGCGTGGAATGCTTTGATATCAGCCACACCTTTGGGGAAAACGCGGTTGCTTCCGTGGTGGTGTATGAAAATTTTCAAATGAATCACGCGCAATATCGGCAAATCAACATTGAAAACATCACGCCCGGAGACGATTACGCCGCAATGCACCAAGCGCTTTTGAAGCGTTACAAAAGCGCTTTAAAAAACGAGGGCGTCTTGCCAGATGTCATTTTTATTGATGGCGGGATGGGGCAACTCCAAAAAGCGCACGAATCCTTAACAGAATTGGGCTTGGGGCATTTGTTTTTAATGGGCATTGCAAAAGGGGTGGAGCGCAAAGCCGGATTAGAAGAATTGTGTTTTTTGGATGGAAAGCGCCTACGCTTAGAAAAAACTGACCCGGCACTGCATTTAATTCAAGAAATTCGGGATGAATCGCACCGCTTTGCCTTGACGCGACACCAACAAAAGCGCGCCAAAGCGCGCAAAGCTTCCGTTTTAGAAAACATTGAAGGGGTGGGCGGCGCGCGGCGCAAAATTTTGTTGACACAGTTTGGCAGTTTAGAAAATTTAAAAAAAGCCAAATTGCAGGAAATCCAAAAAACGCCCAAAATACCGCCCCGAGTGGCAGAAAATATCTTTGCCGCATTGCATCAAAATGAGACTTAAATGCCGTTTAATTTGCCGATTGTTTTAACGTGGAGTCGCCTCTTTGCCATTTTGTTTTTGGTGGGCGTTTATTATCTCCCGGAAGGCGCGCTTTCTTGGGAAACGCGCAATCTTTGCGCCACCATTTTGTTTAGCCTTGCCGCTTTAACCGATTGGTTGGACGGCTTTTTGGCAAGACGCTTAAACCAAACCTCCAACTTTGGCGCGTTTTTAGACCCCGTGGCAGACAAATTAATGGTCACCGCCACCCTGATTTTGCTTTTAAAATTGGAGCGCTGCGATGCCCTCTTGGCTTTAATTATCATCAGCAGGGAAATCACCATTTCCGCCTTGCGCGAATGGATGGCGCGTTTGGGCAAAAGCAAATCCGTTGCGGTTTCAATGCTGGGCAAAATCAAAACCACCGCACAGATGATCGCTTTACCGCTTTTGCTTTACGCCGACCCCATCGGCGCTTTCCCCACCCTCTTTGTGGGGACAATGCTACTCACCTTGGCGGCGTTTTTAACCCTATGGTCTATGTTTTATTATCTGCACAAAGCGTGGCCGGAGTTAAAAGGGTAAATTCCACGGTCAACCGCCATTTTTTTTTGGAATTTTTTAAAGCTTTACCGTGGAAAATCAACAAAACACAATTGCCGCCACGCTTCATAAACGCACACGGCAACGCTGTTGGATAAATTCAAACTCCGCTGGTTTGCCCGCATTGGAAGTTTTAGTTTTTGAATCTCATCCAAGGTGTTTAAAAGGGAAGCGGGCAAGCCCCTTGTTTCTGGTCCAAACAAAAAAGCATCATTCACCGCAAAACGCGTTTCAAAAAAGTTGTGCTGGGCTTTGGTGGTAAGGGCGAATAAACGCAAATCCGCGTGCGCGTTTTTTAAATTTTCCACGCAAACGGTTAAATTGGGGTGAATTTGGATTTTTGCCGCTTCGTGGTAATCCAAGCCTGCACGCTTTAAAAATTTGTTTTCTAAGGAAAATCCCAAGGGTTCAATCAAGTGTAAAGAAGCGCCGGTGTTGGCGCACAAGCGGATGATGTTGCCCGTGTTGGGCGGGATTTCCGGTTCAAATAAGAGGATATGCATTTTCAACCATTTGGCGGAGTGGACGGGACTCGAACCCGCGACCCCCGGCGTGACAGGCCGGTATTCTAACCAACTGAACTACCACTCCGCATTGTGGCGTCCCCACGGGGATTCGAACCCCGGTTACCGCCGTGAAAGGGCGATGTCCTAGGCCTCTAGACGATGGGGACCTATTTTTCCTTTGGTGGAGGTAAGCGGGATCGAACCGCTGACCTCTTGCATGCCATGCAAGCGCTCTCCCAGCTGAGCTATACCCCCACGAACACGCGTATGCCAAAAGAAAGCGCGCATTGTAATAATCGCAAAAAATAATGTCAACTCTTCTTTTTCCACGCTAAACCCCAATTTTTTTTGAAAAATTTTTACCGTTTACCGTGGAAAAATCCTTGTTTTTTGTTCTGTGACCGCGCCAAACAAGGGGATATCGTGCGGCTGAGGAAACACGCTTTTTATAAAGCCTTCTTCAAAGCCCACGCCATAGGCTTTTAAATGGGGAAAGGCGGCAAACGTGCGGTCAAAATAACCTCCGCCATAGCCCAAACGAAAACCTTTTTCATCCATTGCCAAAAAGGGAACAAGCAAAATTTCCGGCAAAATAAAATTTTTCCCCTCAGGGGACAAAATCCCGCAGGCGTCTTTTTTTAAACCTTCCCCTTCGCGCCACGGCAAAAATCTTAGGGGCGCGGATTTTTCCACCACCTTTGCCATTGCCGTTAAAACGCCTTTTTTTTGCCAAAACAAAATGGCGGGCAAAATGTCGACCTCATTTTGGATGGGCAAACAAAAACCCACCGATTGGGGCGTTAAATTTTGGGTTAAATCCCTTACAATAGCCGTGCTTTTTTGGCGATGTTCTGTTGGGGACATTTGGTTGCGCAGCTCGCGCATCCTTTTTCGCAATTCTTGGCGTTCGTGGGGCGCATTCATTTTTATGCAGATTTTCCCGTTGTTGCTTTTTTTTATTGTATCGCTTTTCTCTTCTTTGGCTTGGGCAAACGATGCCTTTTTCAACGCCCGCACCGCCTTTCAAAAAAAGGATCTTCCCCAATTTGAAAAATGGCAAAAGGAAGTGAAAAACCCTTTGTTGGAGCGCTATTTAGAAAGCTGGTATTGGCGTTTGACCATAGAAAAAAACGCACACCACCCCCAACTTTTTGCGTTTTTAAACCGTTACCCCAACTCTGTGGTTGCGGAAAAATTTCGCCAAGTGTGGTTGGAAGAATTGGTGAAGCAAGAATCGTGGGCGCTGATTTTGGCGGAATTTCCGCATATTCAAAACCCCACACGAGAAAACCAATGCGCTTTTGAAAAAGCCAACATCGCTTTGGGCAACCGCTTTTTTTTGGAAAATGAAGACAATTTAAAAAAAGCGTGGTTGAACAATTTATACCCGCAGTTTTCGTGCTCGGCACTCTTAGAAGAAATTTTTAATACCGGAAAAATTTCAAAAAAAGAAGCGGTTCACCGTGCCCGATTGCAAATTGAAGAAAACAAAATCACCGCCGCCCGCAAAACCTTGCAATTTTTGTCCACCCCCAACATTTTTTGGGATGATGATATCAATCGCGCTTTAAAAGAAGGCTTGTGCTTTTTAGCAAAACTTCCTTCCAACTGGGCGGAAAATGAAGATACCCGCACCCTCGCTACTTTCGCTTTGGTGCGTTACGCGCAAAAAGATTTAACCCAAGCCCTTTCCCAATTTTTGAGTTTGGAAGCCTATTTTTCATCGGAAGAAAAAGCGTGGTTGTGGGGGCAGTTTGGATTGATTGCCGCCAAAGCCCATTTGGGGGAAGCCTTAGACTATTTTCAAAAAGCAGGCGATTTAACCCCCAACGCCCAAGAATGGAAGGCAAGATCCGCCTTGCGTGCACAAAATTGGAAGCTTTTAAAAGAAACGATTTTGCAAATGCCAGAAAACTTATCCCAGCGCTCCGTTTGGGTTTATTGGTTGGGGCGCGCTTATGCGGCTGAAAATGAAACCAGTTTAGCCCAAGCACAGTTTAAAAAAATCGCACAGGAATTTCATTATTACGCCAACTTGGCAAAGGAAGAATTGGGTGAAGCCCTCACCCTTCCCCCGCCACCGAATATTCCCCCGGAAGAATTAAAAAAAATTCAGCAAAATGAAGATTTACAACGTGCGCTTTTGCTTTTTGAAGGCGATATTCGCCCGGAGGCCGTGGAAGAATGGAATTGGGCTATTCGGGGATTGGATGATGATCAATTGTTGGCAGCTGCCTTTTGGGCAAAGGAAAAAGGCGTTTGGGATCGCGCCATCAACACTTCCATTCAAATTAAAGCAAAACACCATTTCCATTTGCGCTTTTTGTCCCCTTTTAAAGAAACCATTCAAATGGAAACCCAAAAACAAGCCTTGGATTTGGCGTGGGTTTACGGCTTAATGCGCCAAGAGAGCCGATTTATTACGCGCGCCACCTCCGCAGCCGGCGCAAGTGGCTTAATGCAATTGATGCCCGCCACAGCAAAATGGGTTGCCAAAAAAATTGGGTTAAAGAATTACCATCCGAATCGCGTAAACGAACACAACGTGAATGTTTTGTTGGGAACAAGTTATATGCGCATCATTTTGGATGATTTAAACAACAGCGAATTGCTGGCTTCTGCCGCTTACAATGCGGGACCTTTGCGCGCCAAACGCTGGCGCGGGGGCGTTCCAATGGAAGGCGCAATTTATGCAGAAAGCATTCCCTTTGATGAAACGCGCGATTATGTTCAAAAAGTCTTAAATAACGCGGTATACTATTCCATCCTGTTTACGGGAAAGCCGGATACGCTCAAAAGGCGGCTGGGAACGGTGCATCCCCAAACTTAAAATTTAAGGAAAAAAAATGCAAATTTCCTCTCAAACCCGCTCCCTTGTGCATTCTTGCAAATCGTTGTGGTTGAAGCGTTTAGAAAATATTGTGCAAGATGTGGGAATGTTGCCCATTGCAGTCAATGCAATGCGCGAAGGTGCAGGACGGTTTTTTGATGACGTCTGCAACGAAGCCCAAGGGCTTCCCGTCCAAGAAGAATCTTTTATGATGACTTCCAACATCCTCTTGGTGAATGAAGATGATTTGGAAACCGGTATTCGTTTAGATAACTTAGGCAATCGCGTGCAAGAAACCGCCGGGCGCTATTTGGTAGAAGTGCGCCGCCGTTTTATGTCTTTATTCAATAATATGGACGTGATGGCGCGCGTTAATCCGGTGGATACTGCGGGTTTGGCGCGCGGATTAAAAGCGATGTTGAATGAATTGGGCAATTCCTCTATGGATGAAAAAATGCTCATCATTGACCGCATTGAAAAAAAATTGGTCAACGCCATTTCCGGCGTGTATAGGGAAATTGACAACCTCCTGCAAGATGCGGGCATTCCTGCCGCCAACGTGGTGCTGACCAACGCTTCCCCCGTCACCACTCAAAAAAAATCGCCTTGGGGTTTTAAGCCCTTGCAGACGATTGAAGAAGAAAACAGAGTGGCAGAAAGCGCCACGCTTTCCTTAATTGACGGCGGCTTTATTTTGCCGGATATGCCCGAAGGGGGCGGCGCATTTAGTTTTACGCAACCGGAAGAAAATCCCTTTAACCAAGTTGCCCCTACTCCTCCCGCCCCCAAAGCGCCAGAGCTTTCTCCCAAACCGCGCGCTGAAAAAAAACTGGGGTTGACCGCGGAAAATCTTTCTTTTGTTGAAAAACCAACCCCAAAAGCCGCGCGAAATGTAGCGCAAAAAGCGCCCCCAGCACCTGCCCCCGTGGTGCAGCCTCCCCAACCCGTTGCAGCGGCTGCGCCGCCTGAACCGATGATGGAAGCCTTTGCGTTTTCATCGCCCAAACAATCGCCTTTCCAACCCGATGTGGCGTCTGCGCCCAAAGTTGCGCCGGTCGCCCCACCGCCGCAACCCGCCCCACAAGCCGTTATTGCACCCAAAGCGGTTTCTCCCAAAAACACGCTTTCTCCATTTCAAGTGGACGCGCCCCCTCCTCCTCCACCGGTTGCGCCCCCCCAAGCGGCAAAACCCGCGCCCCAAGAAGGGATTGCTCCTCCTCCCAAAACGCCGGTGGTGCAAATTTTGGGGGAAACGCATTCCAAACCCATCCCGCGCACGGACAATCCTTTGGCAGATTTGTGGCACTTTTTAAAGCAAGACGGCGTGCCTTCGCCCGATGATGTCACTTTACGCTTGGTGTGCGACAAAATTAAAAAGCGTATGCGTTACCTGCACGAGGGAATGGAATTTGACGATGAAGCCACGTCTGTGACGCAAATTCACGCAAGCAGCGATACTTACAACCTGCACCAACTCTTCCCCGATTTATTCGTGGCTGAGGGCTCTACCGCGGATGAAGAACCGGAAATGCCCAATGGCTTAGATTCCCGCGCTTTGGGTTTGACCCCGGGGTCCAACGAAGCGGCGAGTTTAGACGCCATTGATTTAATCCTCACCGCCATTATCCGCAACCCTGAAATCCCCGAACCTTTCAAAACGGTGTTGCATTTACTGCACCCGCAATTGGCGTTGTTTGTGTTGTCTGACCCTACTTTTTTCACCAATGCCAAGCACCCTTTCCACGTTTCTTCCCAAACCTTGGGGGCGCTTATTTTGGGCTTACCGCCCGACACCCCCGCCACGCACCCGGTGTTTGATAAATTGTTTGAAAGCCTGCGTTCTCCCCTACGCAAATTGCAAAAACCGGTCTCACCCAAGGTGTTGGAAGGGGTGATTTCCAAAATCCAAGAAAGTTTGTTGGGGCGAATGATTGTGCGTGAAGAAAATTTGGCGACCACCACCACGGATTATTCCCCGCTCTTAGATTTATTGGAAAAACGCGAAACAGTCTTAAACAACATCGCCGTGAGCATTTCCTCGCATTTGCTTTCCAACCTCCCCGCTGTGTTGCGCGACTTTTTTGAAGGTCCGTGGCAACTGCGTATGCAAAAAATGTGGTTGGAAAAAGGCAGCGACAAAGCGCGCTGGCACGAGGAATATCGCCTCCTCAACAATTTGCAAAACACCTTTTTGCCCGTGAAGGACAAAGAAGAGCGCGAAGCAACCATCCAAGACATCCCGCCGATTTTGCACAAAATGCGCCAAGTGATGACTGAATGCAGCTTAAACGATGTGCAGCAAAAGGTGATTTTATCCACTTGCGTAAACTTACAAAATTCCGCTTTAAAAGGACGGGATGGGCTTTCTGATTACAAAGCGCAACCCAACCTTCCGGATTTGCGCCTGCGCGCGGAACTGCGTATGCGGCGCGTGCACAGCGACAATAAACGTTTGAACACCCTTTATTACATCGGCAAGTACAACACCAAAGTGCCTTTACCACAAAACTTTGTGCCGGGCGCGTGGGTGGAATTTCACGTTGACCGCGACACGCCCTGCTTGGTGCGTTTGTGCGATGCGGGAGAGATGAAATTTTGGTATTTCCTTTCCAATCCGGACACCCAACAATTTTGGGCGTTGCAGCCGGACGTTTTGAAACACCAATTTGCGGAAAATCGCGCGCGCATCATCACGCCCCCTTCGCCTTTTGAATTGGCGGCGCTGCAAGTTTTAAAGGAACACGCCCCCCCCCGCACCGTTAAATAATCCACGGTAAACGCAGATTATTTTTGAAAATTAAAAAAAATCCACGGTTGACCGTGGATTTTTTTTTAGTTGGTTTTGGATAGTTTTTCCAAGAAAAGTTTTTCTTGTTCCAACAATGCGTTTTTTTCACGCTCTTTGATTTTGCGCGCGGGATTGCCAGAATAAATGCCCCAAGGTGCTAAATTTTGCTTCACCACCGAAAGAGCGCCCACAGCAGCGCCTTCACCGATGGAAACGCCCGGCAAAACGGTGCATTCCGGACCAATGCTCACGTGCTTTTCCAAAGTGACGTTTTTGGGCAGTAATTGCCCCAATTTGTCTTTTTTCACCCATTGGAAAAAAGCCGCTCGGCGCGTTTGCGGGGGCGCTTCTTCTTCCTCTCCGGCGTAAAGGGTGCTCTTAGAATCAATAGAACAAAAATTTTTAAGGGTGATGCCTTTAACACCTCCGCGCAACACCACGGAAGAAGCGATGTAGACAAAATTGCCCAAGTTGAGCGTGCCGCTCAACGAACAATAGTTGTCAATGCGCACAAAGCTGCCGATGTGCATCGTGTGCGCACCTTCAATGCGCGCCAAACGCGAAATCTTCACGTTTTCGCCCAAACTGGCAAAGCCGAAACCGTGCAGCTCTTCTTCGCTGTAAAAACCGTTTTTAACCAAGGAAGAC
>QLIP01068522.1_pt1 | contig 31968 bp, 25 predicted proteins | sample 1769771 | NCBI WGS metagenome assembly QLIP01 (sample SAMN09428762, study PRJNA476227) | Gut metagenome, whole genome shotgun sequencing project. | isolation source: cecum | host: Rhizomys sinensis | place: China: Jinsha town of Minqing, Fujian Province | collected 2013-09-23 | reverse complement strand
TACCACATCTCATTGAGATTTTGGACTTTTTTATTTGGCGTTAATCGGACAGCAATGAGTGCGCATATAAAATTGCCATTTTCTCAAAGCTGATCGGCACATTCCAGCGGCAGGCTACCCATTGCAAGCACTGCTTTGAGATTGACGGAATACCCAGATTGCGATGCTTTGTGCAAGCTCAGGCTAATGCTTCCCTCAGACAGTGAAACAATGCCCTCCAGCAGTTCATAATGAATGGCCGGTTGAGCAGAGTATTGCTGCCATAGCGAAGCAATGCCACGGTAAGGGGGCATATTTTTGCTCGGCAAGGGGCAGATCCTGGGCAAATTCCATAAACATTTCCTGCCCAAGGGGAAAGCGCTAGCCCTTGATCACGATTTCTGCGACAGCCTAGGCTCTGTCTCCGTCTTGCCCCCTGCCCGGTTTGGGAATGTATTCTTGCCTGGCATATTCCCCTCCCCTGTCACGGGCGATTGGCATTTCAGGCCACGCGGAGAGAATATCCGAACATCGTTTCAGATTTTAGCTGCTTGCTCCCAAGCAAAGATGCAGACGAAATAAGGCTGAGAAAAAAAGTGATGTATTAGGAAGAAGATGCGGCGCAAAGCCCAGGGCAGGCCACAACGGCGAACGCAAAATCAGCCCGGCGGCCAAGCAGCATGATGGGCTAAAAGCTGGCGATAATGGGCCTCACTCCAGTATCCGGGTTCGCCAGACATTTTTGCCTGCGTGCTTGGCCTCATAGAGCGCCCTGTCCGCAGTTTCATAAAATTTTTCATAATCGTAAATGCCTGAGGATGCCAGGCAGACACCTATGCTTGTGCGCACAGGAAAGGGCAGATGCTCCTGATCTTTCAGCGCCTCGAGGATGCGGCAGGAAATCGCCTCAACAAAGCTCCCGTCATTGCCGCTGGCAAAGGCCGCAAATTCGTCTCCCCCAAGGCGGAAGACAATGTCCGACTCCCTGAATGCCTTTTTCAGCAAGTCGCCAAAGAAGCGCAATGTTTCATCGCCAAGCTGGTGGCCATAAGTATCATTGATGCCTTTGAAGTTATCCAGATCAAAGAGGAAAAAGGCATGCACCTTGCTCTTGTCAGAGACGTTGGCAATAATTTTTTCAGCGGCCTTTCTGTTGTATAGACGTGTCAGGCCATCGATGTTTGTTTCGTTTTCAATGGCCTTGCGATACATGACCTCGCTATGGATATTGCGCACCATGATCAGGATGCGCTTTTCGCCATCAGAGGGATTTTCATAGGTGACACTGGTCATTTTGTACCACTGATATTCATCAAGCCCATTGGAGAGATTAAGCTCAAGCTCCACTGAGGCTTTTTCATCACCAGCAGCAAGATCCCTGAAAAAATCAACAGCCCGTTCAAGGGAATTTTGCTCAAGCACACCTTGTTCAGCCATGGCCTGGGGCACATTTGCAAATACGCCTGGCATGTGCGGCAGGCGCAGCAATGTATTTTTGTCGGCTGTCAGCGTATTTTCCCGCGGATCATAAAAACACATATAATCAAGCGTGTTCTGCAAAGCCATGTCAATGCAGTGCCTGGCATCTTCCAGTTCATTGGCCAGGCGCATTTTGTCCGAAATATCCTCCATCACGCAGGCGCAACAGCCAGGCTCAGTCTGGTAGCAGAGAATTTGCAAAGCGCTGCCCTTTTTGAGCGCAAAATCCTTGAGGTGGATTTTGCCGCCATTCACGGCCACATCGCGGTATATTTCAAAAAGAACATTGTTTTCATCCTGAAAAATATCCGCAAAAAGACGCATGCCCAGAATATTTTCTGGCGGCAAATCAACAAGATCCGCAAAGGCCCAGTTGACATAACCGATGATAAAATCCCCAAGTTCCTCATCACATTTCATTGCCATTACCGGCAAGGGCATCAAATCAAGACATGAATCCATTGAATTTTCCTCAACTTGCCCAGCCAGCTTGGGCAGGCGCAATTGCTTATTTCCTTATTTCAGGCTTAGCGGCTGAGCAATTTAAGCGTAGTCATGCTGATTTCAGGCACTTGCCGCTGATTGCGGATAGCCAGGCTGCTTGCCTCAACCATTTTTGCAAGCAATTTTACATTTTTTAAGTCCATTGCGGAAACATCTATTTTGGACATGGCTGCCACTTCTGCCACTGACCAGCCCTCGGAGAAGACCTGCGCCAGAACGCAGAGTTTTTCGGCTTCAGCCTTAGTCTTGACATAAGCGGGGGGCGCTTCCCTGGAGATTTCATTAACCAGCGAAAATACAGGCACACCATGTTCCATTTTGAAATCTTTGGTGATTTTTCCTATTGGCATATAGTCGCCCTTGGTTTTTACAAGGGCATTGCCGCTGGAATTGATTATGCCCTCGGCAAAGCAAAGGGTTTTGCTGGCTGTGGAAACAAGACAGGGCGTTGCGCTCAAAAGATTGTCCACTGGCAGATGAAAGCACTCGGCAGTGATTTCGCTTCTGTTATTTGTGAAATGGATGCCTTTTAACTCCGCCTTGATCCAGATTGTTTTTGTCTGCATTTTTTATCCTTGCGAAGCGCTTTTCAGCCTTGCTGGCGGCCAAGATTCCGCACGATTGCAATCTTCTTTCCCCATCTAGGATTGCTCTAACCAAAATGCGCCCAAGTCTCAAGTGCCGCCTATTCCGTCAGTTTATAGCGCTGCTGCGCGCGCGGCACCCACCACTTGTCAAAGTTATACATGATTCCCGCAAGGGCCGGGCTTATGCCCTGAAAACGGCTTTGGACAATAGGCAGGGCATAAGGCACAAAAAGGAAGCAATAGGGCTGATCTTCGGCCAGAATTTCCTGAATTTTGGCATACATTGCGACACGCGCCTGCTGATTAGGCGTTGCGCGGGCTTCTTCAAGCAGACGATCCAGCGCAGGATTGCGATAATGGATAAAATTCAATCCCCCGTCATGGGCCTGGGAGGAGTGCCAGATCTGGAAAATGTCCGGATCCTGGGGAATGGTCCAGCCGAGAATTACTGCGTCAAACCGCCCCTTATTTACAAATTCGCGGATAAAGGCGGCCCATTCTACCGTGCGGATTCTGGCATCAACGCCAATCTTGGCCAGCTGGCTCTGGATAACCGTGGCCGTCAAGATGCGCTGTTCATTGCCCTGATTGGTAAGAATGGTGAAAGAAAGGGGCTTGCCCTGGCGTTCAAGGATGCCGTTTTTGCCAGGAGTAAATCCGGCTTCCTTAAGCAGCTTTTTTGCCGCGGCAAAATCCTGGCTGACTGGTTTAAGCGTGGGGTGATAGGCCCATGAGCCTGGCTTGAATGGCCCAAAGGCGGCCACCCCAAGGCCAAGCAATACGCCCTGCACCAAATCCTGGCGGTTGATGGCCTGGGATATGGCCTTGCGCACCTTAAGATCGCTGAAAAAGGGATGCTCAAGGTTGAAACCGAGAAAAATATATACCGAGGCAAGATACTGATATTTGCGAAATTCGCGCTCCCAGAACGGCCCTGAGCTTTGCCTGAGATATTGCAGCGGGCTTAGGTTCATTACATCCAGACGCCCGGCGCGTGTTTCCATGAACATGGTCGCGTCATCGGGGATGATCCTATAAACCACTTCCTTAATATTCGGCGCGCCTTCAAAATAAGCTGGGGAGGCTTCTAGGCTGATCCGGCTTCCAGATTCCCATGCCTTGAGCCTGTAGGGTCCTGCGCCGATGGGCCTGCGCGAAAATGGCGTATTGCGGATATTCTGGCCTTCAAGAATATGCCGCGGCAGGATAGGATTCATCCACGAGGCCACTGCGCGCGTAAAAAAATGTTCGTAAGTTACTTCAAAGCTGTAGCGGTCAAGAACTTTGAATTCTTTAACACGCAGGAAGTCTTCGGCATAGGGGCTGGCTGTGGCCGGATCAGTCACCACGCGGTAGGTAAAGGCTACATCCTCGGCTGTAAGCTCTTGTCCATCCTCCCATAAAATGCCCTTGCGCAAGGTAAAGCGCATCCGCTTGCCATTGTCCTCAATGCTCCAGGTCTCTGCCGCCCAAGGCTCCGGCTCAAGATCCTTGTTGTAGCGCAAGGGGGCTACAAAGATCAGGCTGGCAATTTCGTGGGAGGCTGAATCTGTTGAAAGATAGGAGATCAGATTGGATGCCTCGCCAATGGTGCCAAAAATAATTCTGTCGCCGGGCGCTAGAGCATCCTCGGCAATCTTTGCGCTGTCTGCCTGGGCCGAGGCTTGGCCTGCAAGGATTGCCAGCATTGCGCAGAAAAAGAAAATCTGACGGCAGGCATAGGAAAAGGCAGGAAAGTGCAAAATCTCACAAATATTTTGCGCATAGGCGGGGCAACTAGTTGATTTCATACCGTTATGTGTGTTAAAGGGGGAGAATCAGTGAACATTGGCCTGTCTCCTGATTTTTTGGGTGTCAGGCACAGAGGGTTTTATGAGCCGATCCGAGCAGAATATTGTCCATGAAATGTGCCAGACCTTCCTCAAGGACAGCGTCCCGGAATATATCCGCGACGCTGGTTACTATATCCTTTCCGAAAACGGGGTGCAAAAAATAAATATTCAGGAGGGCGATACCTGGGAAGTTCAGGGCGTTGTGCAGGGAGAGGACTTGCAGGTTTATAACCCGGGGCTTTCATTCAATCTTGCCGAGCATGGCGCAAGGCATCACTGCAACTGTTCGGACGCATTCAGCGGCGTCTGCCGCCATGTTGCCGCCCTGGCCTTGCGCCTGGCCGATGAATTGCGCAAGGAACAGGGCGATGTGGAAGAAAGCCCGGCTCCAGGCGCGGACTGGAAGCAGAGTTTCCGCAATTTCTTTTCCACGGATATGGAGCCTGAGCCTGGGCGGCATTACCTGATTTTTCGCTTCGATCCTGAGCCTGGCCGCTTGCTTGTCTCCTTTTTTCGTGGACGTCAGAACAAGTCTGGCCTCTCAAGCGTGCATAATGAAATAACCTTGCAGCAGATCATCCAGAACCCGGACTGGAGCGAGTTTTCCCCCCAGCTTCCCAATGTTGCGCGGCAGATTGGCCAGCATCTCGAATACTATGGGCATCGGATCGAAATCCCCGATGGGCTGATTTCCTGGTTTTTCTGGGCCGTGCGCAAGGAATATTATTTGCTCTGGAAAGATAGCGACAAGCCCTGCCGCGTGGAAAGTACGCCCTTTGCCCTCAAGCTCAAGCCCAATCTTGACGATGACGGCTTCAGCTTTGATGTGCTTCTCAAGCGCGAGGGCCGCCAGGCCCTGCCCATCCGCGCAAAGGATGAGGAAGACGGAAGCGAGCATGCGCCCATAACCTTTCACGGGCAGATGCCCCTCTGGGTTTGTTACCAGCAAAATTTCTATCCTGTGCAGACAGGGCTTGATCCTTCCCTGGTGCGCAACCTGATCTATGAACGGCCCATTGTTCCCCATGAGGAAATCTCGGAATTTCTGGATCGCGTCTGGACACGCCTGCCAAGTTCGGAACTCTACGAGCCGCAAGAGTTCCTCAAGCTGATGGAGCCGGTTTTTCAGCCTGCAACATATAATCCCAAGCTCTTTCTGGATGAGGAGGGCAGCCTCCTGACCCTGGAAATTGACAATATTTATGAGACGCGGCACGGCGAATTTACCCTGAACGGGCCAAACCCCGATTTCCAGACTGGCAGTTACAGCTATGAGGGCCAGACCTATCTTGTGCGCCGTCATCAGGAAGAAGAGGCGCAACTGATCAACGAACTTGCGGGCATGGATTTTCAGGCGCGCTCCAACAAACTCTGGTTTCTTGAGCCGGAGGAAGCCATTGCCTTTCTCCTCGATAACTATCCAAAGCTCGTGGAAAATTATCGCGTCTTTGGCGAAAAAGCCCTTTCACGCTACAAGATGCGGGCTGCAAAATCCACAATTACAGCCCAGGTCACCAGTAACGAAAAAGAAAAATGGTTTTCTCTCGAGATCAATGTGGATTACGAGGGACAGACCCTTCCGCTGGAAAAAATCTGGAAAGCCTGGGCCAGGGGCAAGCGCTATGTCCAGCTTAAAGACGGCTCCTACACCAGCCTGCCCGAAGCCTGGCTTGAAAAAATTTCCCACAAGCTTACGGCCTTAGGACTTGACCCTTCAAAACCGCCGCAGCAGGTCTTCAAACAGTTTGAAGCGCCTGTTCTGGACAGTCTGCTTGAAGATCTTCCAGCCGCCGAGGCCGATTCATTCTGGAACAAGCTTCGTGAGAAAATCCGCTCATTCAGGCAGGTCAAGCCCATAGCCGCGCCCAAGGGGCTGAATGCTACCTTGCGCGGCTACCAGGGGCAGGGCCTTTCCTATCTCAACTTTCTTTCTGAATACGGTTTTGGCGGTATCCTTGCGGACGAAATGGGCCTTGGCAAGACCGTGCAGACCCTAGCTTTCATTCAGTACATGGTGGAAAGCAAGTATAACGGCCCAAACCTGATTGTGGTGCCCACATCGGTGCTACCCAACTGGGAGCGGGAAGCGCAGAAATTTGTGCCCAAGCTCAGGCGGCTGATTATCTATGGCACCAGGCGCGAGGGCATGTTCAAGCAGATCGAGAAGTCAGATCTGATCATTACCACTTACGCCCTTTTGCGCCGCGATCTGGAAGAAATTGAAAAACACGATTTCAATACTATTATTCTGGATGAAGCGCAGAACATCAAGAACCCCAACACAATTACGGCGCGCTCGGTGCGGAGGATCAACGCCAGGATGCGCCTTTGCCTTTCGGGAACGCCCATTGAGAACAATCTCTTTGAACTGTGGTCGCTTTTTGAATTCCTGATGCCTGGCTTCCTTGGCTCACAGCACGCCTTTCAGCGCGGAATCATCAAGCCGATCAAGGATGGCGATACCGAAACCCTGGACTATTTGCGCACACGTGTAAGGCCGTTCATTTTACGCCGCACCAAATCGGAAGTTGCCAAGGATCTGCCGCCAAAGGTGGAGAGCGTGACCTGCTGCGCCCTTGAGGAAAGCCAGGCCGAGCTTTATGCGGCGCTGGCCCACAAGCTCAGGGAGCAGGTGCTTGCGGATGTGGATCAGAAAGGTCTGGCCAAAAGCCAGATGTCCATCCTTGATGCCCTGCTCAAGCTCAGGCAGATCTGTTGCCATCCGCGCTTGCTCAAGCTGGATTTGCCCGGTTTTTCCAACAACCTGCCCTCCGGCAAATTTGACGCTTTCAAGGATATGGTGATGGAAATAGTCGAGGGCGGGCACAAGGTTCTGGTCTTTTCCCAGTTTGTGCAGATGTTGCAGATCATTCGCCAATGGCTGGATTTTTCCAAAGTGCCCTATTGTTATCTCGATGGCGCAAGCAAGGATCGCTTTGAGCAGGTGGACAAATTCAACCAGACTGCCTCAATCCCGATCTTCCTGATCTCGCTCAAGGCTGGCGGCACTGGCTTGAACCTGACTTCGGCCGATTATGTCATCCATTACGATCCCTGGTGGAATCCAGCTGTGGAAAGCCAGGCCACAGACCGCACGCACCGCATTGGCCAGACCAGACAGGTTTTTTCCTATAAGCTGATCTGCGAGAATACTGTGGAAGAAAAAATCCTCAAATTGCAGGAAGCCAAACGCGGCGTGGCAGAGGCGATTATCCCCGGGCAGGACACCTGGAAATCCCTGACCCGCGAAGATCTGGAAATGCTTTTTGAAGTTTAGGCAGACTCAAAGCCTGCCCTGGCGTCCATAGCCAAAAATTCTGGAGAAACAATGAAAGTTCTGGTTACCCCGCGCTCTTTTGGCAAAAATAATCCCGAGTTGTTTGAGAGCCTGCGCAATGCCGGCCTTGAAGTGCTTCGCAACGAAAGCGGCGGCATTCTGGACGAAGCCGCCATGAAGAAGCTGCTTGCGCCCTGCGCCGGCGTGATTCTTGGGGTTGATCCCCTAAATGCCGCAGTGCTTGAGGCCGCGCCAGACTTGCGGGCTGTCGCCAAGTATGGCGTGGGCCTTGACAATATCGATCTTGACCTGTGCAAAACCAGGGGAATCAAGGTTTCGCGCACAGTCGGCGCCAACAGCAATGCTGTTGCCGATTATGCCTTTGCCCTGATGCTTGCCCTGGCCCGCAAGCTGGTGCTGATCGACAGGCGTTGCCTTGAGCGCGACTGGAGCAAGATAACGAGCATTGATCTCTATGGCAAAACTTTGGGAATCATCGGTTTAGGCGCTATCGGCAAGTGCGTGGCAAAACGGGCGCGGGGTTTTTCCATGAAAATCCTCGCCGCAGATACATATTGGGATCAGGATTTTGCTCTGGAATACGGCATTGAACGCGCTGATGTGGATCAGATCTGCCAAGAGGCGGACGTAATCAGCCTGCATTGCGACTTGAATAGCGAGACTAGCGGCCTGATCAACGCCAGACGCCTTGGCCTGATGAAAAAAGACGCCATCCTGATCAATACTGCCAGAGGCGGACTTATTGATGATGCCGCCCTCTTAAAAGCCTTGCAGGAAAACCGAATCTATGGCGCGGGGCTGGATGTCTTTTCGGAAGAGCCGCCAACTGACCCAGCCTGGTATGCGCTGGATAATCTGATCATGGGTTCGCATTGTTCGTCCTCAACCATTGGGGCAACAAAGCTCATGGGCGAGATGGCGGTCAGCAATTTGCTGTGCGATCTGGGCCTTGCCCTTGCCTGATTCGGCAATGCTAAGCCTTGACAGGCTTAGCGGGAGCGCATAGAGAGAGTCAAGGATACAGGCAGTCGGATGAAACCGACTAGAGGGATGCTGGCCCAGCGCCAGAAGTCCTGAAAAGGGAATCCCGTGCAAGACGGGAGCGGACCCGCCGCCGTAAGATCCATCAATAACTGCTCCATTTATGGTCACTGGCAACGGGAAGGCCGGGGCAGCGGATCAAGCCGGAAGACCTGCCATATCCCTTGCCGCGAGCCAGTCCTGCCTTGGGCGGATTGAGCGGAGGGCGGCGCTGTTCCGGCAACGGGTTTTTGTCGGCAGGCTGAGGAAATACGGGCCTCTCCCCTTGCTTTGCGGGAGAGGCATTTTTATTTGCGCTTTTAAGCCAGTAGTCGCCAATTGCTCAAAACTTGTCCCAAGCCATTATTGGCCTGTATTATTATGCTTGCCTTTTTCTGGCTTGTCTCCGCGCCCTTGAGCTGTATTTTCGGGCCTTATGCGCTGAGTGTCCGCCAAGTCTTAAGCGCCCTTGGCGCTATCTTTGGCTTCTCAGGCACTCCCACGCAAAATGATCCAGCCCTGCTGGTTGTCAACCAGATCCGCCTGGCGCGGGCCTGCCTTGCCCTGCTTTGCGGCGGCGCTCTGGGCCTTGCCGGAGCAACCCTGCAGGGCGTTTTGCGCAATCCCCTGGCCGATCCCTTTACCCTTGGCATCTCGGCTGGCGCTGCCTGTGGCGCAAGCCTGGCCATGACCGCAGGGGCGGACTTTGCGCTGGCCCTTGGCCTCAGCCATTCGGGGCTTGTGGCTCTGGCCGCGCTGCTTGGAGCGCTTTTGGCGCTCCTGGCCTCAATCTGGCTTGGTTATGCTGGTGCATATTTCAGCCGCGAGAGCGTGATTCTTGCCGGCATAGCTGTGGCGGCCTTTCTTGGGGCGCTTGTGGCCCTGATCAAGGCGCTTAACGAAGAATCAGTCAGCAGCATTGTATTTTGGATTATGGGTTCTTTCCAGGGGCGCGGCTGGGACAGCCTGCCCTTATTCCTGGGGATGTTTATGCCCGGCCTTGTGGTTGTTGCACTTGGCTGGCGCAAGCTGGATCTGCTTGCCCTTGGCCGCGAACAGGCTTGCGCCCTGGGGCTGGATGTCAGGAAAGTGCGCATTTTCCTTCTTGTGGGCGCAAGCTTGATGACCGCTGGCTGTGTAGCTGTTGCGGGCGTGATTGGCTTTGTTGGGTTGCTTGTGCCGCATGCCTTGCGCTTTTTTCTTGGTTTTGGGCACGGCTTGCTCCTGCTTGGCTCATTTTTTTTCGGAGGAATTTTGCTGCTCTGGGCGGATATGCTTGCGCGTTCGCTACTCTCTGGCGGCCAGGAACTCCCGGTTGGCGTTGTCATGGCCTTGCTTGGTGCGCCCTGCTTTGCCTTTCTGGTTAAAAAGCGGTGAGCCATAGTCCTGCTTCTTCCCCGCTCCTTGAGGTCTCAGACCTTGCCGCCAGCTATGGCGGAGAGTTCGCCCTTTCGGGAATAAGCTTCGCCCTCTATCAGAGGCAGTGCGTGGCTCTCCTTGGGGCAAACGGCAGCGGCAAAACCAGCCTCTTGCGCTGTATTGCCGGAAGCCTGCCCTCAAAGCGCGGGCGCATTGTGCTTTCTGGCAAGGAACTTTCTGGCCTTGCGCCAAAGCAGCGGGCCAGGATGCTTGCTGTTCTATCACAGCAAAGCGAGAGGCCAGCAGCAAAACTGAAAGTGCGCGATTTTGTCCTTTTGGGGCGCTATCCCTGGCTTTCATGGTCTGGCTTTTATCGCGCCTGCGATTACGCCTGCATGGAGCAGGCTCTTGTAGATGCCGATGGCTGCAATCTGAAAGAGCGGGATCTGCGCACACTTTCCGGCGGCGAATGGCAACGTGTGCTTCTGGCCAGGGCTTTGGCCCAGATGCAGGCTTGCCCACGGCCGCTCTTTTTGCTTGATGAGCCATCCGGCGCGCTGGATATGGCGCGGGGCATGGAACTCTTTGCCATGCTGAACAAGAAAATGGCTCAAGGGGCAGGCTTGCTCCTGGCAATTCACGACTGCAATCTTGCGGCCATGTATGCCACGCATCTTCTAGGTCTCAGAAACGGGCATTGCCTTTTTTTCGGCAAAACCAATGAGGTATTCAACGAGGAGAATCTCAGTGAGCTTTACGCTTATCCAGTGCGCGTTTTCACGCATCCAGATTTGGGCATTCCCCAGGCTTTGCCGCGCTCATTGCCAGACTGCCCATAGGCTCAGAGCAAACAGGCTTTTTTTCTGCGCTCTTCTTTTGCTTTCTTTCTGCCTTGCCTCAGTTGCGCCTTGTCTGGCCGCGCCAGACAAGCTTTCCGCAGAAAAAGAATCCACTGTGGAAGTGACGGATGACAGCGGCTACAAATTAGCGCTCAAAGCTCCGGCAAAGCGCATCATTGCGCTCTATGGCGCCTATAATGAGATTCTCCTGGCGCTTGGCTGTGCCGAAAGCATTGTTGCGCGCACAGTGGCGGACGAACATATATTGGCGAATCTTCCGGCAATCGGCACGCATATGCGCCCCAATGCCGAGCTTGTGGCAATGCACAAGCCTGATCTGGTCTTGCAGATGAGCGGACGCAAGGAAGCACAGCTTCAGACGGAAGCCTTGCGCAAGCTGGGGATTCCAGTGCTTTCTTTTGAGATCAATTCCTTTGCGCAGCTTTTCCGTGTTCTCAAAATTCTGGGAGTCCTTACTGGCAGAGAGGCAGAGGCTGCAGCACTAGCCAAGAATTGGCAGCAAAGGCTTGCTGCCTTGCGTACGCGCCCGGAATCAGAAAAAAAGGCGCGTATTTTTTATGAAGTGCGCTATCCCAATCTCCTTAGCGCGGGAACAGGGGGGATTGTCAATGAAATAATTGCAGCGGCAGGCGGAGAAAATGTTCTCACTGAAGCGAAAAAAATCTTGCGCTGTAATGAAGAGACTGTGTATCAGCTTGACCCGGACGTCTATATTTTCCAGAAGGGTTCGATGAATCCAATGCCGGAGCCTCTGGAAGCCAGGGCGCATTTTAAGGACTTGCGGGCAGTGCGCCTTGGAAATGTGCTTGAAGTCCGCGAAGATCTTTTCAGCCGCCCAGGCCCTGGCTCAATCAAGGCTGCCGAGGACTTGGCGGCCTGGCTGGCAACACGCAAAGCAAGCCTGGCCCAACACGTCAGGCAACCAGGAGGGAAGTAAGCATGGGCGGCATACTCTATGCCATTGGCGTTGGCCCTGGTGCGCCGGATCTTCTGACCCTGCGTGCTGTGCAGGTTCTGCATGGCGTGAAAGCAATTCTTGCCCCGGCCTCACCACGCAATGAGTTCTCCCTGGCACTGGAAATCGCCAGCCCGCATCTTCCGCCAGATGTTAAGGTCAAACGCCTTGAATTCCCCATGACCAGGGACAAGGCGATTCTTGAATCGGCCTGGAGAATTGCCGCTGAAGCAGCGCTTGAAATTCTGTCCGCTTACGAAAACGCGGCCTTTCTGACCCTTGGCGATCCCTTGATCTACAGCACCTTTGGCTATCTGATGCGGGAGCTTGGCGAGATTTCACCTGAGACGAAATTCTGCATTATTTCCGGGATAACTTCCTTTCAGGCAGCCGCGGCAAAAACCCGGCAGATATTGTGTGAAGGTGAGGAAAATCTGCATATCCTCTCGGGCATTGCGCCGGAAAAAGAGTTGGCCGCACAGCTTGCCAACAAAGATCCGGCTGTGATCCTCAAAACTTATCGCAATCTTCCGGCCATAAAGAGTGCCTTGCAAGCCACCGGGCGCGGGGAGGAGGCGATCCTTGCAAGCCTTGTAGAGCGGCAGGGGGAAAAAATCAGCACTGGCTTAAACTTATCTGAGTCCAATCCTCCGTATATGTCGCTAATCCTTAGTCCTGCAAGAAAATAATCTGCTTCCCTTTTACGGCGCTAGCGGTTATAGCCCAAGGCAGTGATAAAAACTGCTCAATTTTTTGCAAGGAGTCTTGGGAAATGAACGAGGATCTGGTTGTTGCCGTTGTTGGGGCTACGGGCGCAGTGGGCCGTGAAATGCTCAGAACCCTGCATGAGCGCAAATTCCCGGCCAAAACTGTACGCGCTTTTGCTTCAGCGCGTTCAGCCGGATCAAAAGTTCCCTTTGGCGATACAGAAATTCTTGTGGAGGAACTGAAAGAGGATTCCTTTGCCGGAATCAATCTGGCCCTTTTTTCCGCCGGCGGGGCAACTTCGACAAAATTTGCCCCCCATGCCGCCCATGCTGGCTGTGTGGTCGTGGATAATTCCGCCGCCTGGCGCATGGATCCGCGTTGCCCCCTGGTTGTGCCGGAGGTCAACCCCGGCGCGCTGGAAAAGCAGCAGGGAATCATTGCCAATCCCAACTGCTCCACAATCCAGATGGTTGTGGTATTGAAGCCAATCCATGATGTTGCGGGCATTGAGCGCGTTGTGGTCTCCACCTACCAGGCTGTATCTGGCACCGGACAGAAAGGAATTGAAGAACTTGAACGCCAGGTGCGCGATCTCTTTAATGGCCGCGACCCGGAAATCAAGGTTTACCCCTACCGCATTGCCTTCAACATTCTTCCGCATATCGACGTTTTTCTGGACAACGACTACACCAAGGAAGAAATGAAAATGGTCAACGAGACCGTGAAGATCCTCGATGACCCCAGCGTTAAGATAACAGCCACCTGCGCGCGCGTGCCTGTTTTCTACGGCCATTCCGAGTCTGTGAATATCCAGACCACAAAAAAGCTCAGCGCCAAAGAAGCCCGCGCCATCCTGTCCCATGCCCCGGGAGTCAAGGTGCTGGATAATCCGCGTGAGGTCTGCTACCCGATGCCCTCATACAACTGTGCCGAGGACGATACCTATGTGGGCCGCATCCGCGAGGACGAGAGCATCAAGAACGGCCTTAACCTCTGGATTGTCTCAGACAACGTGCGCAAGGGCGCGGCTTTGAATGCCGTGCAGATTGCCGAAGAACTTTTGCGCCGCAATCTTCTGCGCGTCCAGGACAAAAATGTATTTATGGCTTGAATCCCGCAATAATTGCTAGCAAGATTTTGTGCGGCCCGAGCGGACACCGGGCCGCCTTGCTATTGCGGCCAAGGATACGGAATGTCAATTCTGATTATCTCCCTACAAAATCAGCAGGCGCACGAAGATCGGCAATTTCAGCCCGAGCTTGCGGCCTCTGTGCGTTGCCAGCGTGTAGAAATACTCCAGAGTCTTGCCCTGGCCAAATACCTGCACTTGAGCAGCATTTCTACTCCTCTGCTGCTCTGCCGCAAGGCTGGCGCATTACACGCCGAAGCGGCAGCGCAAAACTTGCCCCATCTTGCCATTGCAAGGCGCAATCCCCTCGATTATCTGCGCCTCTGGCTCTGGGAAAAACGCCAGGGCCGCTTGCTTATTCTCGCAGTTGGTCAAGAATCCATACGCCTGGGACGCCGTGTCCTTGAGTTACGCAAGGCAGAAACTACCTTTTTTGCGCAGGCTTTTTTTCTTGAGTCGCCCGCGCACAAGGCTAGCCAGGAAAAGGATCTGCTTGCGGCCCGGCGTCTGCTTTGCGGCTCTGATTTTGTGCGTCAGAACATTCTTGAGACGCTGACCCAGGAAAGGATTGCTGAAAAAAAGCAAAGTCTGGACGAAGCGGAGCTTGCCAGCCGTCTGTCCATGCTTGCTCCGGGCATGGATCTCAGCCCTTACCAGGATTCTGCCCCAGGCTATACTCAGGAAGCGGCAAAGCAGGGATGTCATTTTGTCTTTGGCATGGGCGAGAGCCTTGAGCCGGACTCAGGCGCCCTGGATGTTATACGGGCAATGGCCGCTCTCTGGCAGCGGGAGGATCTGCCGCCCTGGGAAGTGCGCATGTTCGGCGCTGGAGCGCGTTTTGACGAAGTGCGCGATGAGGCGCTCAAACTCGGCGTGGCATCAAGGCTTTGTATTCTGGGGGATCAGCCCCTACCCGATGCCCTCAGCCATTGCCATGCCTGGCTTGCTCCGGGCTATTCGCCCCTTGAAAGTCCGTCAACCCTGGGCGCAGGCTTTGCAGCCGGGCTTCCTGTAATTTACGCTCAAAGCCCCCTGCACCGCGAGCGCCTCAAGGATAAAGGCCCGGATCATGCCCTGGATGTAGAGGCGAACAATCCCCAGGCCCTGGCCCAGGCGATGATCGCTATCCTGCTTCAGGCGGACTTGCGCACGCGCCTTGCCGAGGCCGCCCTATCCGTACGCGAGGACTTTGGCCTTACGGCCATGACTAACCAAGCCAATGCGCTTTTTCAGGAATGGCTGGCCATACCTGCGCCAAAGGCTTCCAAACTCAATAATCAGGATACCTAAGCCAGTTTCCAGGCCGCAACATTCGCAGGGTAAACTCCCCATAATCAGACAATGAGGAAATAATGTTCGGGAATATCTTTTCCAAAAATCCAGCATTGCTTCAATTATGCAACAGCCATCTTGATAAGATTGCAGAATCTGAGCTTCTCGATGCAAATTTTATTAAAGACGCAATCAATAATGGCAGCATGATTTTACTTGGAAATCCTGCGCATGAAAATCTAGAGCCGCTAATCATCGGCCAGCCGGCAAAAATCAAGATAAATGCCAATATTGGCACTTCGCCGCTTTGTAATTGCATAACAACTGAAAGAAGAAAAATTGCTGCAGCGATTAGCGCAGGTGCAGATACCATCATGGATTTGTCCATAGCCGGAGATCTGGATGCAATTCGTACAGAAATGCTCTCCCTGTGGCACAAACCATTTGGTACAGTGCCAATGTATGCGACAGGCCAGCATCTCCTGGATAATGGCCGCGAAATTGCCCTAATGCAGCCGGATGAATTATTTTTTGAAATCGAGAAACAGGCAAGACAAGGAGTGGATTTTATTACCGTGCATTGCGGCCTTTCGCGCCGGGGTGCAGAACTTGCCCTAAAAGATCACCGGGCGATGGGCATTGTTTCACGCGGCGGTTCAATGCTGGCCCGCTGGATGCTGGAAAATGACCAGGAAAACCCCCTGCTTGCTCAATTTGACCGTCTCCTTGAAATTTGCCGCCCCTATAATGTCACCCTTTCGCTAGGAGATGGCTTGCGGCCAGGCGCAGGGTGTGATGCAGGCGATGCCGCCCAATGGGAAGAAGTCATCAATCTTGGCCAGCTGGCAAAATATGCAAATGAACAAGGGGTGCAGGCAATGATCGAAGGGCCTGGGCATGTGCCCCTTAATCTTGTACGTAGCCAAATCCAAGGCATAAAAAGACTAACCCACAATGCGCCTCTTTATGTGCTTGGCCCGCTTTGTTGCGATTCCGCCCCGGGCTATGATCACATAGCCGGAGCCATTGGCGCTGCGCTTGCCGTGGAGGCAGGTGCGGATTTTCTCTGCTATCTTACGCCCGCAGAGCATTTAACCTTGCCTGACGAAAATGATGTTATTCAGGGGATAATGGCTTCCCGTGTAGCCGCCCAGGCAGGCGAAGTTGCTCTTGGACGCCCCCTCGCCATTGCGCGTGAAAAACAGATGAATCAGGCGCGAAAAGCCCTTGACTGGCAAGGCATGGCCAATGCTGCCCTTGACGCTGATCTGCTTGCAAAGAAACGTGCAGCCCATAAAGATGAAGCTGTCTGTGCAATGTGCGGAAAATTTTGTGCCGTCAAAATGCTTGAAGGGAAATAATTTATGAGATTTTGGCGATGAAGGCAGGCCGCTTTGCAGTAATTTGCCGCCTGCGCTTTTTTAAGCCGAAAAACATTGCAGGGCATAGAACTAGGCTATGCCAAAATACAAGTTTTTCTGGCCACAGAGCAAATGCTGAAATCCCGGAAATACAGCCCCTAAGCTTTCTTCCTTTGCCTTGGCTCAATAATCTCGCGGCCATCCATATAGGGCACAAGCGCCCTGGGTAGCCTGATCGCGCCATCGGCCATCTGGCCGTTTTCGATGATCGCGGCCATGGTTCGCCCCGCTGGCAGGCCGGAGCCATTGAGCGTATGCGCAAACAGCGCTTTTTCGCCCTTGCCCTTAATCCGAATCTTGGCACGCCTGGCCTGAAAATCGCCACAGTTGGAGCAGGAGGAAATTTCGCGGTATTTCTTTTGCGCTGGAAACCAGGCTTCAAGATCGTAAGTTTTCACCGCGCCAAAGCCAAGATCTCCTGTACAAAGGCTGATCTGGCGATAGGGTAGTTCCAGAAGCTCCAACAGATGCCGCGCATGACCTGTCATGAGCTCAAGCTGAGCCATGCTTTCATCTGGACGGCTAATGCGCACCATCTCCACCTTGGTGAACTGGTGCATACGGATCAAGCCCCGCGTGTCCTTGCCGGCATTGCCGGCCTCGGAGCGAAAACAGGGTGTGGCCGCGCAATAGGCCAGGGGCAGGCTTGCCGCATCAAGGCTTTCACCGGCATGGATATTGGTCAGGGGAACTTCGGCAGTAGGAATGAGATAATAATCCCAGGCCCGCAGGCGAAAAAGATCTTCTTCAAATTTGGGTAGCTGGCCTGTGCCGATCATGCTTGCGCTGTTGACCATATAGGGCGGACTGACTTCAATATAGCCATGCTCACGGGTATGCTGATCGAGAAAAAAATTAACCAGGGCGCGTTCAAGCCGCGCCGCCCAGCCTAGCTCCAGCACAAAGCGGCTGCCTGTAAGCCTTGCCGCACGTTCAAAATCAAGGCCGCCAAGGGCAATGCCCAGTTCGCCATGCTCTTTGGGCGCAAAATCAAAGTGGCACGGATTACCCCAGCGCAAAATTTCCGGGTTGTCATTTTCATCTTTGCCCAGGGGGACAGAGGCATCAGGGATATTCGGCACCTTGAGCAACCAGTCCTCAAGGGCGGCTTTGGCTTCCGCCACCTCGACATCCAGGGCCTTGATCTTTGCTGAAAGCTGCCCAAGTTCGTCAAAACGTGCGCTGGCATCCTCACCGGCTCGCTTCATGCGGCCAATTTCATCCGAAGCCTGGTTGCGCTGGCTTTTCAATGCCTCCACTTGGCCTAGCAAATCGCGGCGGCGCTGATCCAGGGCCTGAAATTCGCCCATGTCCAAATCGGAATGGCGGTCGCGCAAGGCTTTGGCCAGGCGCTCAGGCTCGTGCTGTGCAAGTTTGAGATCGATCATGGCGCTCAATAATCCTGATTGTGTTATGCTTTGTGCGCAAGCTTATGGGATTCAAGGATTTTGTCAAACCAAGCCTTGGCTTCCGCGCCCTTTCGGGCCGCTATCCTCCTAAAACAGAAAAGCCCGGGTAAATCCCGGGCCTTTCTGATATACAGCAAATTCGGCTTTATGCGCTTAGGCGCAGATCAAGCCGCGCCGTTTGCGCTGGCGATTTGCCTGCGGCTAAAAGCCCTTATCTTTCATCAGACAAATCAAATCGCATACGCGGTTGGAATAACCCCATTCGTTGTCATACCAGGCCACGGCCTTGACCAGGTGGCCGTCCTGAACCGTGGTATATTCAGCCTCGACAATGGAGGAAGCCGGATTGCCCTTGAAGTCCATGGAAACCAGGGGCTTCTCGTTATATTCCAGTATGCCCTTGAGATAGGTCTCGGAGGCTTCCTTAAGCTTGGCGCGGACTTCTTCTGTAGTTGTTTCCTTTTTCAGGATGCCGGTAAAGTCAACGATAGAGACAGTGGGCGTAGGCACACGCAGGGAATAGCCGCTGAACTTGCCTTTCATGGCCGGGATAACCTTGGCTACGGCCTGGGCCGCGCCAGTGGTTGTGGGGATGATATTGCAAGCAGCGGCGCGCGCACGGCGCAAATCCTTGTGGGCCATGTCCAGAATCCGCTGGTCATTGGTGTAGGAATGGACTGTGACCATATTGCCAAGCTCAATGCCAAATTCCTTTTCCAGCACCAGAACCACCGGTGCAAGACAGTTAGTGGTGCAAGAGGCATTGGAAACAATGTTGTGCTTTGCGGGATCGTATTTTTCCTGGTTGACGCCCATGACCACAGTAATATCTTCTTCCTTGGCCGGGGCGGTGATGATCACTTTCTTGGCGCCATTGTCCAGATGAACGCCAGCCTGGGGCGCATTGCGGAAAATGCCCGTACTTTCCACCACCACATCCACGCCGTAATCGCCCCACTTGATCTGCTTGGGATCGCGCTCGGAGAAGCAGTGGATTTTCCAATCGCCAACAGTGACTTCGTTGCCGTCCACCTTGGCATTCAGATTGCCGCGGCCATAGACCGAATCATACTCGGCCAGATGAAAATTGGTTTCGGCATCATAGAGATCGTTGATTGCGACCACTTCCACCTGATCGCGGTACTTTTCATTCAATGCCCGGAAAACTTGCCGCCCGATGCGGCCAAAGCCGTTAATGCCAACCTTGACTTTGCTCATTGCTATATCCTCGCTTAAGGTTCTGAACCTGGCCTTGCATCTAAAATCAGAAATCGCCTTAACTCCTGCGGCGCTCCCGGCCTGCGTCATGCGTGCTTAAGCCTGCGCCGCACGAACCTGGCCTGAGCCTTAAAAATCATCAATCAGGCAGATCCGCATCCGAACGCACCGCAGTAACGAACGATTTTGCACCATTTTGCGCAAAGGGGCAAGTTTTGCCAAGGCCAAAGGCTTCTGGCAAAGGCAAGGCAATTAAGGCGCAGAAAACAGGCCATTGCCCTTAAGCGCACTTTGGGATATGGCGAGGGCATGACAAGTTCAGCGGAGCAAAAGCCAGCTGGCAGATCTGACCAGGATAAGCGGCTTGAGCCAGAAAGTGCGCAGAAGACGCCAGACCGGGCAAGGATAGCCAAAAGTCCTGGAGATCTGGAAAATGAGCTTGGGGCAATCTGCGCCTGGCTTGAGGCGCACAAGGCCGAAGCGGTAATGGGCATTGATCTGCACGGCCAGAATTCCTTTGCCGAGGCTCTTGTGCTTGCCAGCGCTTCGTCCATGCGCCAGGCCCAGGCCCTGGCAGACGGCCTGATGCAATTTATCGAAGAACACGCCCTGCCCTTTCAGGGCATTGAAGGCTATGCCGCCGCCCAGTGGATTCTTCTTGACCTTGGGCATATCGTTATCAATATTTTTCTTGAGTCAACACGCCAGCTTTACCGCCTAGAGGCCCTCTGGGGCGGCATGGCGCAGGAGTCACAGCCATGAGCAATGCAAACAATACTAAGAAGCCTGATGTTATCCCTACCCTGCTCCTGATTTTAGACGGCTGGGGGCTTTTGCCTCCCGAGGCCACGGAGAGTGAAAAGAAAGGCGCAGCCTCGCTTCTGGCCGCAACACCCAATCTGGACGCGCTCTGGGCCTGCCGCCCCCATTCCAGGCTTGCGGCTTCCGGGCGGGAGGTGGGCCTGCCAGCAGGCTATATGGGCAATTCCGAAGTAGGCCACCTGAATATCGGCTCCGGGCGCGTGGTCTATCAGGACATGACGCGCATTGATGTGGCCCTGGAAGATGGCAGTTTTGCCCGCAACCCTGTGCTTAAAGACCTTTTTGCCCGCGCCAAGGCAGGATCCGGGCGTCTGCACCTGGCGGGCCTGCTCTCCGATGGCGGCGTCCACAGCCACATCGGGCATCTGGAAGCGCTTTGCAAGATGGCATCGGACGAGGGCCTTACTGTGCGCATCCATTGCATCATGGATGGCCGCGACACTTCGCCCAAAAGCGGTCTTGAATTTCTGACGCGGCTGGAAAAAAGCATCAGTGGGCTAAAGAATACCGCCATTGCCAGCCTCATTGGCCGCTTTTATGCCATGGATCGCGACAAGCGCTGGGAGCGGGTCAAGGAAGCCTGGGATCTTCTGGCCCATGGCGTAAGCGATGCCAATCTCACCGCCAAAAGCCCAAGGGCCGCGCTTGAGGCGGCCTACCAGGAAGGAAAGACGGACGAATTCATCAGCCCTGTGCTGATTGAAACTTGCGGCAAGCCTGGAATGGAGGATGGCGATGGGCTGTTCTTCTTCAATTTCAGGGCAGACAGGATGCGCGAGCTTGTTGCGCCCTTTATCCAGAAAGATTTTAACGCCTTTGAGCGCGGGCAAGTGCCCAAGCTTTGCGGCATAGCTTCCATGACCCCCTATGAAGCCACTTTTGATATTCCCGTGGCTTTTCCCAAGGAGGCAGTCTCCCTTGGCCTTGGTGAGACCATCTCCCGCGCCGGATTAAAGCAACTGCGCCTGGCAGAAACCGAAAAATACGCCCATGTCACCTATTTCTTCAATGGCGGCGTAGAAGAACCCATGCCTGGGGAAGAGCGTATTCTCGTGCCCTCGCCCAGGGATGTGCCCACTTATGACCTCAAACCAGCCATGAGCGCGCGCGAAGTCACGGACAAGTTTGTGGAAGCCTGGAATAGCGAAAAATATGACCTTGTGGTTGTAAACCTTGCCAATGGCGACATGGTCGGCCATACCGGCAACCTCAAGGCCGCCGAGGAGGCTTGCGCGGTAGTTGACGAATGTGTGGGCAGGATGCGCGAGGCCGTGGAAAATCGCGGCGGCCAGATGCTGATCATTGCCGATCATGGCAACTGCGAAGTAATGCTAACCCCAGAGGGCAGCCCCCAAACATCGCACACCACCAACCTTGTGCCCTGCATCCTCATTGAGCCAAGCGGCCAGGTCACTGGCCTTGCTGACGGCAAGCTGGCGGATGTGGCCCCTACCCTGCTCGATCTCATGGGTCTTGCGCCCACAGAAAAGATGAACGGCGTGAGCCTTCTGAAAAAAGCAGGCCGGAAAAATGGCTGAAAAAAAGGGCAGGCCGCTAACGCCTGTAGCGCCTGACGGCATGGAGATTCTTTTTTTCTACCCTTGCCCGCGTTGCGGCAAACATATTGCTGTGCCCTCGCCAACTGAGCCAAGGATGATTGTCTGCGATTCCTGCCGCCAGTCTTTTCCGATCATCCCTGTGGACGAGCACAGTGTGCAGTATATTCGAATCATGCTCGCCGGGGGCAAGGCTGCGGCAGACCCGGATTTCCTCTAACAGCACACTCAGCGCTCAAAATAGGTGTAGCCGCGCAAGCCGTCTTCAAAGGCTTGCATCACGGCAAAGCGCTCACTGGGGCTGATCTTTCCCAGGCGCACCGCCTGCTCCGCGCTTGTGCGCAAATTATCCAGAATTCGCCTTGGCTCATATTCCACATAGCTCAGGACATCGGCAACGGAATCGCCGCGGATTTCGCGCACATACTCATAAGAGCCATCGTCATTGACACGGATCGAGACCACATTGGTATCGCCCATGAGATTGTGCAAATCGCCAAGGGTTTCCTGATAAGCGCCCACCAGAAATACGCCCAGATAGTATTCCTCGCCATCGCGCAAGGGATGCAAGTCAAGCATGGGGCGCATGCCCTGCGGATCAATGAAGTGGTCAATGCGCCCGTCAGAATCACAGGTAATGTCCGAAATTATGCCCTGGCGGGAGGGAAATTCCCCAAGGCGGTGAACGGGCATAATCGGGAAAAGCTGGTCAATGGCCCAGGAGTCTGGCAGGGACTGGAAAACGCTGAAATTGCCGTAATAAATATCCGCCAGATTGACATCAATATCTGCAAGATCGCGGGGGACATTCTTGAGCTTGGCTTTCTCCTGGGCGATGCGCATGATGATCGCCCAGAAAAAGCGCTCGCCAAGGGTGCGCTGGCGCAGGCTGGCTGCGCCAGTGGTGAAGAGCCTCCTTAATTCATCGCGGTAATAAATGCCATCGTTATAGCTTTCCTGCAGATTGCGCAGGCTGATATTCTCCAGAGTCTCGCGCAGGTTGCGCACGGCCTCGGGCGCGTCTGCGGGCAAATTTTCTGGCAGCCTGGCCTCCTCCACCACATTTACATCGAGAATATTGAAAAGCAGCACAGAATAATAGGCCACAGTGGCCCGCCCTGATTCGGTGATAATATGCGGATGGGGCACATTGCTTTCGTCAAGAATACTCATGATTGTCTCAACCACATCCGCGCAGTATTCGTCCAGATTATAGTTGCGCGAGGAAATGTAGTTGGTGTGCGAGCCGTCATAGTCCACGGCCAGGCCGCCGCCAAGATCCAGATAGCCCATTGGCGCGCCCTCCTGAGCCAGACCGACATATAGGCGCGTGGCTTCCATGACCCCGGTACGGATGTCGCGGATATTGGAAATCTGCGATCCCAGGTGATAGTGGAGCAGGCGGAAGCAGTCGAGCATGGCATTGGCCTTAAGCGTATCGACAACATCGACAATCTGCGCGGGTGATAGCCCAAAGGTCGAACGCTCCCCGCCGGAATCTGTCCAGTGGCCTCCAGCCTTGACTGCCAGCTTGGCGCGCACGCCAACCCTCGGGCGCACATTCAGGGCCTTTGCGCGTTCAAGCAGAATATCCAGCTCTCCTGGCATTTCGAGAACAAAAAAGACATTCAGGCCAAGGCGCTGGGCCTGAAGTCCTAGGTCAATGAACTCCTCGTCCTTGTAGCCATTTAAGATGATGCAGGCTTCAAAATCGTGCGTCAGCGAGACCGCGGCAATCAGCTCAGCCTTTGAGCCTACCTCCAGCCCGTGATGGTAGCGCGCCCCGAACTGGGCAATCTTTTCCACCACCTGCTGCTGCTGGTTGACCTTGATAGGAAAGACGCCGCGATACTCGCCTTTATAGCCCAGGTGTTTAATGGCCTTGCGAAAGGACTCGTGAATACGGGCAATGCGCGAGGCCAGAATATTCTCCACACGCAAAAGCACTGGCATGTCATAGCCGCGCTCATGCAGGCCGGCGATGATCTCAAGCAGGGAAATCTGCGGGCCTTTTGGCCCATGCGGACAAACCACCACTTCGCCGTTATCCGAGACACTGAAATAGCCATTGCCCCAGCTGCGGATGCCGTAAAGATCTGCCGAATCCTCCACGCGCCACTGCGTGAAATCGCGCTTTCTTGCCAATGCTGCCTCCTCAAAAAGTCGCTGTGCCAGACAACGCCGAAAATTATCCAGGCAAGCCCTGCAAAGTCAACCGCTTGCGCTTTAGGTCGCGCCGCTTGACGCAACTTGCCGCTTCTCCTATGGCTTGGGCTATGAAAAACAGCCAAGGGCCAAAGCCCTCGCCAGAGCAAGCCGCCAATGCCGCGCCAAGGCTCAGGTCATACTGGAAGGAAGCCCAGGGCCTGGAAAGCCTCGGCATAGGTCCGCATGGGCCGGATCTGACCCTTGGCTGGATGCTTGGCCTGGCCGGGCTGATTCTGCTCTGTGTAATTGGCGTAGTTTCCTGGCTTGCCGTACAGCGCAGCGAGGAGGCAATGGCCCAGCTTCTGGCTGAAAAAGGCTCATCCTTGATTATGGCTTTCAAAAGCGCCTTGCGCACCGGGATGCGCGGAGATTCGGGGATCAAGCTCCAGGTGCTTCTGGAAGAAATGGCCAAAAGCCAGGATCTCGAATTTGTGGCAGTGACCATGCCTGACGGGATGATCATTGCCCACAGCCAGAGAATCCGCCTTGGAGAGATTCTGCGTCTTGACGGCGAAGAACTTGATGAAGAACGCATGGGCGAGCTTGCGCCAGGCGAGGAAGCCGACTGGCGCATAGCCGAAATTGACGGGAAACGCATTTTCCTGGTTTACAAGCATTTTCTGCTTGATCCCAAAAGCCGCGACACTTCTCTGCCACTGCCGACAATTTTTCTTGGACTTGATCTTTCTCCCTTTGAAATAACCAGCAGCCAGAACCGCAGTTATCTCACCATGCTTGGTCTGGTTACGCTTTTTGCGGTGCTGCTTTGCCTTTTGGCCGTGGGCTACGCCGACCGCGCCCGCGAATCGCGCCGCCGTGAGGCCAGGGCAGAGGATGAGGTCAGACGCATGGCTGAGGATGTGCGCCGCAGTGAGAAAATGGCCGCCATCGGCGCCCTGGCCGCAGGTGTGGCCCACGAAATCCGCAACCCCCTAAGCTCAATCAAGGGCTATGCCACCTATTTCGGCCAGCGTTTCCCCAAAGGCAGTGAGGAGGAGCAGGCGGCAACTGTGATGGTTGGCCAGGTGCAGCGCTTAAATCAGGTAATTTCTGACCTGCTTGGTCTGGCTAGGCCAAGTGATGTGCGCCTTGCCCCGGCCTCCATTGAAAATGTAGCGCGGCAAATTCTCCGCCTGATTCGCGCCGATGCCGCAAAACGCGGCGTCAGCATCGATCTGCGCGTGGCCTGCGAAATCCCGTATGTTCTTCTGGATATTGACCGCTTTGGCCAGGCCCTGCTCAACCTCTGCCTCAATGCCCTTGAAGCCATGCCCGCTGGCGGAAAACTTACTCTGGCCCTGGCTTCGGCGCGCAAGCGCGTCTGCCTGATCGTCAAGGACAATGGCAGTGGCATTGCGCCGGAACTCTTGGGCAAGATTTTTGACCCCTACTTTACCACCAAGGGAAGCGGCACCGGGCTTGGGCTTGCGCTGGTTGACAAGATCATCCGCGCCCACGGGGGCGAAATCCAGGTTCATTCGCGCCTTTGCAAAAAAAGCAAATCAGGGCAAAATGGCCTTCCCACTGACGAGGATATGAGCCAGCGGCAAGAAGCGCGCGGCCTGACTATTTTCCGAATCTGGCTTCCGCTGGCGCAAAATGCCCAGGCTGGGAACAGCGGGGAAAAAGAGGACAAGAATGGCTGATTTTCAGGCAATGCTTACGCAAAACACTGCCCCGGCAAGAGGAAAATGAACAAGCATATTCTTGTAGTTGAGGATGATGAGGTTCATCGCGGCATGCTCAAGACCATGCTCCGCTCCTGGGGCTATACTGTGTCCGAGGCAGCCGATGGCGATGAGGCCGCGCCCCTGGCCCGCCAGCAGCCCTTTGACGCCGTACTCAGCGATGTGCGCATGGCCAGGATGGATGGCATCCACGCGCTCAAGGAATTGCTGGAATATAATCCGGCGCTGCCGATAATCCTGATGACCGCCTTTTCTTCTGTGGAAACAGCTGTGGAGGCGTTAAGGCTTGGGGCTTATGACTATCTGATCAAGCCCCTGGACTTTGACCTTTTGCGCGAAACCCTGGAACAGTGCATTGAGCGTTCCAGCCACAGCATCGAAAACCGCGAATTACGCCGCCAGTTAAGCGAAAGCGAAGACGCGGGCGAGATTGTCGGGCGCAGTCCGGCGCTCAAAACCATGCTCAGCTTCATTAAGACTGTCGCGCCTACGGAAGCGACAGTGCTGATCACTGGCGAATCCGGCACTGGCAAGGAGCTTGTTGCCCGCGCCCTGCACAAGGCAAGCCCCAGGGCGCAAAAGCCGCTGGTTACGGTCAACTGTGCGGCCCTGGCGGAAAATCTGCTGGAAAGCGAGCTTTTTGGTCACGAAAAAGGTTCGTTTACTGGGGCGGAACGCCGCCGCGAAGGACGTTTTGCCCAGGCGGACGGCGGCACAATCTTCCTTGATGAAATTGGCGAAATGCCCCTGGCGCTTCAGGCCAAACTTTTACGCGCCTTGCAGCAGGGCGAAATTCAGCGCGTAGGCTCAGATGCGCCGATTACAGTCGATGTGCGCGTGCTGGCCGCAACCAACCGCGATCTGCGCAAGGAAGTGACGGCAAAGCGCTTTCGCGAGGATCTCTATTTCCGCCTGAACGTGATCAGCATTGAAGTTCCGTCCCTGCGCCAGCGCCTTGAGGATATTCCACTACTGGCAGCGCACTTTTTGCAGATCTTTGCCGAGCGCAATCACAAACAGGTCAAGGGATTCAGCCCCAAGGCCCTGGATGCGCTCTTGCGCTATTCCTGGCCTGGCAATGTGCGCGAACTGGAAAATGTTGTCGAGCGGGCGGTGATCCTCTGCCAGGGGGATCTCATTGACCTTGCCTCACTTCCGGGCAACGTTGCCCAGAGCCAGGGCAAGGGCCTTGCTACGGAAAACAGCGAAGAATGTCTTGATCTCACCGGGCTTTCCCTGGATGAAGTGGAGCGCCGCGCCATTGAGGACACCCTGCGCCAGACAGGCGATAACAAGAGCGAAGCCGCACGGCGTCTCGGGATTACCCGCGCAACCCTGCACAACAAACTGCGCCGCTACGGCCTGGACTAAAATCTACGAACGCTTGAGTTCCATGGCTTTCTGGAGCATCTGATCCGCAGTGGTCACTACCTTGCTGTTGGACTGAAAGCCGCGCTGGGTAATAATCATGTTGACCATTTCCGTAGCCATGTCCACATTGGAATTTTCGATATTGTAGCCGTGAATTGTGCCGTAGTTTTCTGTTCCGGCAACGCCCATTTCCATTGCCCCGGCCTCTGCCGTGGCAGAAAACAAATTGCCGCCCTCGCGGTAAAGACCGGCCTCGCTGGTAAAGCGGCAAATCGGAATCTGCCAGAGATCCAGGGACTGGCTGTTGGAAAAGTAGCCGACAATTGTTCCATCGGTATTTACCTGGACATTGCTCAGATAACCCTGGGAATAGCCGTCCTGCTTGAAAAAGCTTGTGGGGCTACTGCTGCTGAAAGCCGTAGTCGGGTTTTGGCTTGGAATCGCGCCTTCGCCCATCTGCGGCAAAAGGCGCATATCGCGGCCCACATCCGCCGCCGAAGCTGGCGCATTCTGCCAGCCCCCGGCTGCCCGCATCCCCAAATCCAGGCTCACCTGGCTTCCGTCCTCAAGCTTGAACTGCGGAAGCCCCCCGGAAAGCTCAGCCGGAATCCAGTCAGCGAGTTCCTTGCTGCCATCAACTGCTGGCGTAAAAGCAGCCACACTTTGCAGATTGCCCGCAGCGTCAAACTGGAGTACGCCGCTGAGCAGAAGTCCTGAGCCGGGCAGAAGCGGAAGTTCATTGCCCTCAGCATCAAGCTGCACCTTGGGATCAACTCCGGCCACAAATTCAACATAACGGTTGGGCGTATCCGAGGGCGCTCCGTCAAAATAGAGCGTGAGCGTCCGCGCCTCGCCTGCGGCGTCATAAATGGTCATGGGCTGGGCATAGCTGTAGGAGCCGGCATCAAGAGGCTTGGGCGAGCGGCCATCGTACTGGCCAAGCAGCGAAAAATAGGGGTTGTCCGGGCTTGAACTTTTGTCTGCCCTGGAATTGAGATTCAGGGTCATCTCAACCTGGCCTGTGGGCTTGGCTGGAATGGTTGCAAAGCGATCTACCTGCACAGGCGCAAGTCCGCCTGGGTTGCCATCCACCCCAAGCTGGTAGCCCATGAGCGAAAGACCGCTAGGCGTTTTCCAGAAGCCTTCCTTGTCCTGGCGAAAATCTCCGGCCCGCGTGTAATAATCGCGGCCATTGGCGTTGTCATGCACCTGGAAGAAGCCCTTGCCGTTGATGGCCAGATCCGTAACCGTATTGGTCTGCTCAAGACCGCCCTGGCCATAATTGGTGCGCACTGCTTCCACGGCCAGGCCCATGCCCACCTGGCCTATGGCCACCCGCGAATCCTCCTGGGCATTCCACCACTGGCCTATGCCGCCCTGATCCTGATAGATCAGATCTGAATAGAGCATATCCTGAAACTTGAAGCCAATGGTGCTGACATTGGCCAGATTGTTGGTTGCTACCTGCATTCCCTGGGCCAGGCCCTTCATGCCGGTAGCGCCGATGTAAAGCGATGAGTTCATTCTGCCCCCGATAAAAATGGGCGGAGAGGAAAAATCTTCCTCCCCGCCCTAATAAAAGCAGTTTTTGTGCCAGAAAGATGCGGTCTATTTTTCCAGGGGTAATTTGGCTTTTCCCCAGCCCTCCACGCCATCGCGCAGGTTGAGCAGCTTTTTCCGCCCGGATTCAGCAAGGCTTTCGGCTGCGGCCTCAGAGCGCTTGCCAGTGCGGCAATAGAGCAGGATTGTGGCATTTTGCGGGAGTTTTGCCGATTCAGACTCAAAGCTGCCACCCCAGAAATCAATATTTTTTGCGCCCGGAATATGCCCCTGGCGAAATTCACCGGGTGTGCGCACATCCAGAATCAGCAAGTTGGCGGGTTTGTCGCGCAGCATCTTGGCCGCATCCTGAACGCTAATATCTCTGACTGTGGCCGTATTTCTGGCTGCCGCAGGCTTTACGCCCAGAAAGTCCAGCGCAAAAAGCGCACACAAAAAGAGCAAAAAAAGGGCTGATCTGCGCATTATTTCTTCCCTCCCTTCTCTCTGAATCTTTCTGCCGCACGTTTGAAGCCAGGGGCAGCGTTGCGGATTGTGCTTTCATCCACGCAGAAAGCAAGGCGAAAATGGCCAGGCCAGCCAAAGCCTGTGCCTGGCACGGCCAGGATACGCTCAGAAAGCAGATCCTGAACAAAGGCCAGATCGTCTCCGCCCCCTGGAACTTGCGGAAAAAAATAAAAAGCGCCCTTGGGCATGGGGAAGGCATAGCCGCCAGCCTCCAGCACCTCGGCCATGGCCTTGCGCCGCCGCTCATAAACGCCCTTGTCCACATTGCTGCCCATGGCCCTGGCCAAAATCTGCTGCCCGACTACCGGGGGATTGACAAAGCCCAAAATGCGGTTGGTCAGGGTCAGCGCGGCCATTACGCGCTCCTTGTCCGGGAGGGCCGGGGAAAGGACAATCCAGCCCACGCGCTCCCCAGGCAGAGACATGGATTTGGAGAGGGAGCCTACAGCCGCAGAATAGGGATAAAGCCCGAGAACCGAGGGCACTTCTACGCCGTCATAGGCGAGGAAGCGGTAAGGCTCATCGGCCAGAAGCCAGATTGGCCGCCCGTATTCACAGCTTTTTTCTTCAAGAATTTTTGCAATGCTCTGGAGATCCTCCCTGCTATAAACCGCGCCGGTTGGATTGTGCGGGGAGTTAATCAAGAGCAGGCGCGTTTTAGGGCCAATGGCCTTTTTCAGGGCTTCCAGATTGGGGGCAAAGCTTTCGGCAATACTCGACACAGCCTTGAGGCTTGCACCATGATTGGCCGCATAAAAGCCATATTCCACAAAATAGGGCGCAAAAGTCAAAACTTCATCGCCCGGGTCAAGCACAGCGCGAAAAAAGGCATTCAGGCCGCCTGCTGCACCGGCGCAAAGCAGAACATCTTCCGCCCCAAGGCTCAGGCCCTGTTCCTTGGAGAGCCAGGCCGCCACGTCCTTGCGCAGCCAGGGAAAACCGCCATTGGCCATGTAGCCAAAGGCAAAAGGCTCGGTACAAGTGGCGGCAAAATCTTTCAAACCCTGCACCGCCTCTGGAGGCGCGGGCAAGTCCGGGTTGCCCAGGCTGAAATCATAGACATTTTCTGCCCCATATTGGGCTTTGAGCTGGGCGCCAGCCTCAAACATCCGGCGAATCCAGGAAGCTGAGCCAAGAGAGTCAGCTATATTTCTGGCCAGAATATCCATTTTTGCTCCTTGGGATTTTTCTGAAATAGCAAGGCCAAGCCCGCGAATATTTAAGGCTAGCATAAGGCTCTCTGGCTAGCCTGTTGCCTCTGGCCTCATCTTCAATTATAACAGGGGCTATCGGCATTGCCAATGCCCCGGAGGCCCTGATGAGCAGAAAGCCCAAAGTCCCCGCCGCATTCAGCGCCCTTTGCGTCCTTTTCGCCACAATCTTCTGCCTTGGCTGCTCAGCCAAGACGCCAGGCCCGGAGGAAGGGATGATCGTAAGCGTGGATCTGCGCGAGGTGCATCGCTGTTCGCGCATATCGCCGGAAATTACTGTGGCTTACGCCCCCAAAGGTACAAAATTTTATGACGTTCGCCTTGTGGAATATGGCCTGCGCGAACGCCTGCTCGGTGGCGGATCCTGGGCCGAGGATGGCAGCGGCCTGATTCCCGAGGGCGCATTGACCAGATTTTACCAAGGCCCTTGCCCACCAGGAACAAAGCCCATGAATTACGCCTATGTGATTTCGGCAATGGAAAGCCTTGAGTCCCAGCCCTTGGCTGTGCGTTTTTATCGCTTCAACCTGGAGTGAACAAGAAAAAGCCTTGCCAAAGCGCCGCTAAGGGGCTAATAAAAGCCTCGGGCCGAGGTAGCTCAGTTGGTAGAGCAGAGGACTGAAAATCCTCGTGTCGGCAGTTCAATTCTGTCCCTCGGCACCAAAAATTTCAAGGGGTTAGGCTAAAACCTAGCCCCTTTTTCGTGGAAAATCTGCACCAAGTTGCACCAAAATTGTGCAAGGTCATTCATTCCTCTATTTCCAGTGTTGGCATTAGTGATGCCGCTCTTGCCTGGCTTCCGGCTGTGACGTGGGCATAGGATGCGCCTGTTGTCGCTACGTTACTATGGCCTAACTGAGCAGCAACGGCGGCAAGGTCTGCGCCGTGGGCAAGCATTTCTGTGGCTGCGATGTGGCGGATGTCATAGGGACGCAAGCTTACGCCTGCCCTCTTGCAGGCAAGTTGCCAGGCTGTGCGGAAATTAAGCACACGCTGGCCGTTGCCTCTATGGCACACCCAAGGAATGCCGGAAGCCATATCTGCTTGATAGCGTTCCAGGGCTTCGGTCATGTATGCGGGATGCGGAACTACAGTTTTCAGTCTGCCGCTTTTTCCCTGGCGGACAATGACGATCCCGCGCCGCCAGTTAAAGGCCTCCCAAGTCAAAGCAAAAAGCTCAACTTGCCCTGGACGCAAGGCAAGAAAAAAGGCGATTTTCACCGCCCATTGCAGATACTCTGGAAGCTCTGGATATAGTCGCTTCAAGTCTGAAATCTTGGGCTGGAAGATAGGGCGCGTAGTTTTTAAGGCGCTTGTAATCACGCCAAGGGTTAATGGTGATTAAATCCTGATCCACACCCCATGCGAGAATTGCGCGGATATAAGCCTGATATTTATTGATGGTGTTGTTGCCAGAGCCGCGAGAACGCAAAGCCTCGCGCATCCGCTCTAGGTCTTGCCGATTCAGACTATCGGCATATTTGTCTAGGAGAAATTCGCCAAGGCCGTGCTGATGAACATTGTCTTTTTCGTAGCCAGCAAGAAAGTGGACAATATTTTTTTTTGGTTTTCAGGTGCTTGTCGGGATTGGAGCGGAAATAGAGCATTACTAGCTCGCCAAGGCTCAAGCGTTCCTCTGCCTGGGCCTGGGCATTAAGGTAATCTGCTTCCCAAGCTTTGGCGATGGATTCATCCCGAAAAGACTTTTGCTGCCATTTGCCGTCCGCGTCCTTATAGCGGACTATCCAGCGTCCGTCTTTTCTGCGGGCAATGCTCATACTATCCCCCTAAACTCCGCACCCCCTGGCAAACTCCTTGGGGGAGAATGTTTTTGTTTTGCGCTGTGATTGTGATGTTATGCCCATGAGTTCTGCAATGCGCTTGTCCAGAGCCGCCACACGTTTGGCGGCCTCGTCTCGCTCACGATATACAGCTTCAATTTCCCTGAGTTTTTCAAAGGCCATTTCGTTAGTCATGCGGCCTCCTTTGCCAGCGTTCTTGTGGCTGTCTCGATA
>QLIP01020392.1_pt1 | contig 32152 bp, 17 predicted proteins | sample 1769771 | NCBI WGS metagenome assembly QLIP01 (sample SAMN09428762, study PRJNA476227) | Gut metagenome, whole genome shotgun sequencing project. | isolation source: cecum | host: Rhizomys sinensis | place: China: Jinsha town of Minqing, Fujian Province | collected 2013-09-23 | reverse complement strand
GGCGGGGGGCGGGAGCGGGAACGCTTCCATGCTGCCGCAATGGGCGTTCCCGGCTCCCGCAAATTAGGTTGCATCATTTCGATGCACAATGGGTTGTGATTGATTTTGAATGTTGATGAGCAATAAGTGGGTTTGCTTCATTTTGGGCTTTTCGCGGAAAGTGAGTTGCCATGGATTTGGAACACAAGGGGCAGCATCTGTCGGCCTGGATCTCGGACGCGCAGATGGAGAAGGTGAAGTCGCTGGCGATTTCGGCCGGAGTGACGAAGACGGAAGTGATCCGCGCCTTGATCGATGGGCGGGCTTTGCCGGAGCGGAGCTACTGGAAGACTTACAGCACGCTGGCTTCGATAGGCGGATTGATCAAAGCGCGAGTCGAGAGCGGCCAGCACGGGAGCGCGTACAGCTTGGGCTGCGAGATCCTGAAAATCGCGCATCAGTTGAGGGACGGCCATCATGATGACGGTATTGGCGACTAAGATAGAAGCGGAAGTCAAGTCCGAGCGCGAGAATTTCAAGAAGATCGCGAAGCTGATCAGGTACTGCGCTAATCCGCGGAGCGAATCTTCGCGGGAGAAATGCGTGTGCTTTCGGGCGTTCAATTTTTCGGAGGAGGATCCAAGCTTGGCGACGGTCATCGATGAGTTCGAACTCGATGTGTCGAGGGCGACGTTCAAGGATCGGGATCTTCTGTCGCACTGGGTGATGTCGTGGAAAGGCGGCCAGCCGACGGAAGGGGAAGCGGTTTCGGCCGCGAAGCAATTGCTTGGCGATCTGGGCTATATTGATCAGAGATTCACCGTGGCGATCCATGCGGACACTGATCACGTCCATGCGCACATCTGCGCGTGCAGGGTCGATCCGTGGACGGGCAAGCTGTTGCAGGAGGGGAACTCCTGGTGGAAGCGCGAATCGCAGAAGTCGCTGGCGAGAATCGCTTGCGCGCATGGATGGGAAACGGAGAAGGGCAACATGTTCACGGTGCCGGACGCGGCGATTCCGCCCAGGGAGACAGTGGAGATCAAGACTCCTTCGGGAACGGTAGTTGAAAAATCCCAGATTGTGGTTGTTCCGAAGGAACGTGCGTCATCGACTCCTGGCATTTCCAAAAAATCAATGGCAGCGGAAAAGCGCACGGGGACGAAAAGCCCCGAGCGGCTGCTCCAGGAGAAATTAGCCGAGTTCGTGGAATTGCACGAGCGCGATTTCCCCGACTGGAACATGGCGGATTTCCATCAGGCGTTGGCCGTCTTGGGGATCGTTTGCGAGCGAAAGCGATTCGGGAAGTTCCACGGGCTGATATTCGCCATCGAGGACGGGATTTTCCTTGCGGCGAGCGACGTGTGCCCCGCGCTGACGTATCCAAAAATCATGAGAATCTTCGGGGAATGGCGGGATCGGGAGAAAAATCATGCCGAACTTGCCGCGCTCTCCAGGAGCGTGCATGGGCCGGAACCGACGATCAGGGAAATCCCGAAGATCGCGCTCGGGGAAAAAGAGCTTTTCAAGCTGCGCAAAATCCCGACGGAAAAGGTTTTCAAGGCACTCGGGATGGAGCCGGCGGAAAGGAATTCGCGAGGACGGCTCGTGGAGACGGCATTCGATGCGTGCTTCATGGCGGGGAAGACATACGCCGAGGCGGCGGATTTCCTTGCGGAAAAATTCCCGGACGCGCTTCTGGAAGACGCGGAGCCGCCAGGAGTCGAAGCCGCGAAGCCGCCAGAGTTCGACAAGGTGCAGATGGCCAAATTTCGCCGGATCGATCCGGAGCGGGTCTTCAAGGCACTCGGTATGGTGCCCGTCGCGGAGTGGAATGGGAGGATCGTGAAGAACGCATTCGATGCGTGCTTTTCGGCTGGCATGGATTACGGAGGCGCCGCACGGTTCTTGGCTGGGATGTTCCCCGATGCAATCGGAGACGAGGCAGAATCGCCAGGAGTTGAAGCAGATCGGCCGCTGGAATTCACCAAGGGGCAGTTAGCCAAACTGCGCCAGATCGAGCCGAAGCGGGTTTTCGAAGCCCTGGGAATGGAGCCTGTCGCGGAAAGGAACGGTCGTTTCATCGACAGCGCGTTCGACGTCTGCTTCCTGGTCTATATGGATTACATGGGCGCGGCACGGTTTTTGGCGGAGAAATTCCCGGACGCTCTTGGAACGGAGGCCGATCCGCCAGGAGTCGAGACCGCGCAAATGCGGGAATCCGCTGAAGTGCGATTGGGGCGATTGGGCGAACCACACCGCATTGGATGCGGGCAGGTTTCAAGTGCGCATGGAACTGTGAAAGACGCTGGCATGTCCAGGAAATCCTGGGCGATGCCGCGCCAGCCGATGCCCATTTACAGGGTGAGGGAGAATTACAAGTTCGATGACAGACAAATCGCGAAGCTGTGCAACATACCATCCGACTGGGTTTTCGAGAAGCTGGGAATAGCCAAAGTGCCGTGCGACAGGTACGGGATGGCCATAAAGGACGCTTTCGATGTCTGCAAGTACGCATCGATCGATTATCGCGAAGCACCTAGGTTCCTCGACGCACTATTCCCCGAAGTCCTGAATATCGAGCCCGATCCGCTGACGAAGGAGCAGATGGCCAAGCTGCGCAAGGCCCCGGTCGCGGACGTCTTCGCTGCGCTCGGCATTCCCGAAGTAGCTACGGATAGGCGCGGGAAGCCCATAACGAATGCCGTCGAAGCCTGCTTCCACGCCGGGAAGAGCTATCCAGAGGCGATGGAATTCCTGGCGCAGTCCTTCCCTTGGCTGCTCTCGAGGGAAAGCGGGAGATCGGTTCTCCAGCAGAAGATCGATATCATGATGGGACGCGTCGATGCTGGGGAATACTTCGAGGCGGCGAAGGAAATCGCGAAAGCGATGGCCGCTTTGCGGGCGGAAAAGATAACGGTTTTTACGGGCGTGGAAGTCGAGGGCATATTGAAGGATCGCAGGGATTTCGGGACGCACGACTTCGCGGGCGTAGCGAAAATCCTGCCAGAGATCGATCGGGAATGCGAACCGAAACGGCCAGGAGTAGCCGCTCCGCGCCCGTATTTCGCGCCTGTTTCGGAAAGGAGGGCGTATGTCTGCGTGAATGACGACGCGAACAGCACGCTGCCGGAGAAATATCCGCCGAATGCGGTGATCGTGGACGGCGGTCGGAAATTCTTCCTGTATTCGTTCGCGAAGAAGTATTCAGGGGAATTCTACGGCTTCTTGAGCGACGCACTGCATAGGGCGTACATGACGGCCAAGAGATTCCTTCCGTTGCCATGGGCTGGCGATGCCAAGATCGAATCATTTTCATGGGAGTCGCCGATGGAAATGGTGCGTCGCGCCGACAGGGCGCATGCGAAATGGAAAGAGACGGCCACTGGGGAACGGCAGGACTTGTCGCTGCCAGTTTCCGGAATAGGCAGGGACAGTGCTTGGCGGAAGGCTGAACATGTTCCAGAGAGAAAGCCTGCGCAGAAAGCGACCGAAATCCTGGATCCGATGCGCGACAGGGCAACGCCTAAGAAGATCGGAAAGACGGAAAAGCCAGCGGAAGACGCCAAGGATGGGCTTCACGATTGAGGCGAATGTCCACGGCATGGCAAGCGGAAGAATCAAAAAATCAAAGGAGAACGAATATGGGTTTCAAGGATGAGGCACCAATTTACGGCATAACGTTCGAGAACGCGTGGGAGAACCTGCTGACGTACAGCGTTTTCGCGGCGCAGTCTCTTGATTTCGCCGCAGGGGCGGCCAGCGGGATCGATCTGGAGGCGGGAAGGTTTTTCAGGATGGCCCAGAATTTCCTGCGGGCGCGCGTGGACTTGCTGCTGACGCAGCTGGTCTTCGGGGAGGTCAAGAAAGTCGAAGATAAAGTGCTGCGGCTCAAGCTGAATGCGAGACCGTTCGAGCCGTTCGGCGGCATCACCCTCGCCACCAGCAACGACAAGGCGGAAATGAGGAAGGATGCTTCAGTCGACCTCTTGGAGGATCCGAACCTTGATTACAGCATGGGCGGCGACCTGATAAAGAGCGTCAGGAGCGTCATAGATGCCGAAAGAGCATTCCTTATAGCACCCATCGAGTTGATAGCCCGAGGGGTGACGGGGGAACAGCGGACGCTCCTGGAGGAACTGCAAAGAACCGCCGCGACTGTCGAAGGGTTTCTGACCTATGGAATCCATCTGCTCAAAGTGAAGTTGAGGGGGGAAAGAAGCCAATTTTTCTGCAATTGCTGCGGAACGGTTTTCCTCCTGCCTGAAGAGGAGGGCTGCCCCGTCTGCAAGGCGCCGGTTTCGGCGATTTCGCCTTTGCCGTTCGCGCCAATCGGGAATTTGAAGGAATTGTACGGGAGTTGAAATCACCACTTTCGCTGCAGCATAAATGCAGCACAGTAACCCAAATCTCTCTGCAAACGCGGCCAAAGGTGTTGAAGTGCATGCGATACTACGGTCTGTATGCATTAAAAATAAGAGAATTGGCTTAACTGTTGGTTTTAAAGGTCATTAAAAATATTTATGCGATGTTTTTAAATGCCCAATTCATGGTGCTTAACTGGCAATGCATACAGAGCCTATATTAGAGATTGATTCTTCAAAAAAATTTATTAATAATTCTTGTTTAGCATTAATAATTTTTTCCAATTTGACAGGATCATTGCATGACACTGCAATAGCTTTTATTTCATCAAAAGCACGATTCTTTTCTTCAATTGTTTTACATCTTTTGCCTAAATAATTATTTAATGATATTATTATTTCAAACGAAAACGTATCATTAACATATGTTGACATAGATATATTGCTTAAAATTAATTTGCAAATCTTTTCCAGTGAGTCGATTCCAAACGCTTCATAAAAAGAATTAAGTTCCTCTTTAGCATCAGATGGAGAAATTCTTCTTAAATTAAGCATATTTATAGTTGCACTTCACCAACCTTATTTTAGCTAATAAATCTGTTGACATGATTTTTCTCCACAAATTTTTGCTATAAAACATGTTTATTTAATATGTTTTGCAATAAATTCAGTATGTTTTATAAAATATACATTATTATAAACAACGATTTTAAAACATATCTATTGTCCAATGAATATTCATAAAAATTATATAATTAAGTTGCATGATTCGTCCAGAATCTTATAGAGCTTATACATGATTGACGCATCTTATTTCCCTTGAATCACGCGGTTCTTGTGGTTTTGAGAATGAAAAATTAAGATTTGTTTTATGAAGTTATTTTATATCAAGCCAACAGTAGAGACAAAATTTAGATGATGGGATAGAGCAGCTCCTCAAGAGTCATTGGATTCTGCGGCGTCAATGTGCCATAAGTGGAAAAATTACCAACTTTAACCACAAAGGAGCGGGTCATGAGTCAAGTATGCCGTATCGGGTTAGACATTGCGAAATTCAATGCACATTGACAGCCAAAGGCTCAAAGCGAACCGAAAGCCTTCTGGCCGCAAAGCGTCGGCACCGTAAGCGGAGTTGAGAGGCAGGCGGCTATGCCGCGCGCCGCCGCTGCCGTTTGCCCTTATCGGCAATCTTCATGGAAACCGAATTTCCGGCGCAACAATCCCTGATCGATTCATTCTTTTTGCATGGAGCAAATATTGAACCATGGCTTATCCATTGCGTTTGCAATTTCAATATTCATTGGCATTTGTCTATGAATTATCTTGACATACATTGATATTATTAATGATTTGATTTTTCCCGAGAATATGTGTTACAATTCATCGAAGCCAGATTGAATTCGATGCTCGATTTATAAAGGCGATTTGTGTGCGCTGAAACAGCAGCGAAGAGACATTGACATCCGCTCACGCAAAAGAATCGAGCATATTTAAGAACACGCGACCAGAAAAAAGGCAATTGCCTATGAAAAAAACCTTGGAAGGCATATTCTCCACCATTGAAATCTCAAAAGAGAAAAAGGGCATCAGGGTTGTCAGGAAAAGCCGCAAGACATTGTGGTACGCCCGCGAAAACGGCGACTTTGTGGAATGCCAAAGATTTTTGCTTAATTTCGGCCTCATCGGAAAGAAAATCATTGTGGACAGCCTGAAATTCGCCAGGAGATTCAAGCGCGAACCAGATTGCGCCTATTACGAGAAAGAATTGCAATCCCAAGAGAATTCGCAATCGCCATTCAGAGACAATCAAATAATCGGCAACGCGGTTGGCGTAGGCATTCAAGTCCCGCGTCAAGCTTCCAATGCCGGAATCATTTTCCGCGACAAGGAGGGCTCGCTCCCCAATTCGGATTTTCGGATTCTGTTCAGCGACTGCCCGCAGAGAGTCGGCAAAGTCACCGACGAGAACATCAAGGCTTTGCGCCAGACGTTCAATTACGGAATGATTTGCCACAAGGATGGCGATGCGGGCCGGGCACGTTTCATATTCAAGAATATCCTCAAGCTGGACTGGACGTTCAGGCCAGGAGATGAATGCGTCTTCAATGATTTCGGCATAAATTTAAGGAAAAGCAAAGAGATTGCGATTGCCATAGATTATTTCCGGAAGGGATTGGTTATTTGCAGGAGCGACGCCAACCTGTATTTCAACCTGGCGAGGGTGCATTACGAGAGCGGGAATATGAACGACTGCGTTGAAAACCTGCTTAATTCCCTGAAAATCGAACCAGAGCACAGGCATTCGTTGATGTTTCTGAAATATGCGAACGGAAAAGGCATGATACCGCAACGCCTCTGCGTCAGGGCTAACAGGTTCCTGGTGCTGGCCATCGCCTTCGTATCCGCCTTTTTTCCCGCGATCGGCAATCGGGAATGCGCGGCATCAATAGACAGCAAAAGCGTGCATGCACTGCAAGGCAACGGTTGCGGCGAGAATGCAGATGTTTCCTGAAAAACCCAATCTCCGTCTATCGCGAAGGCTGAGGGACAGGTTTCAACGAAAGGAAGCGGCGTTGCCGTTGCCAGGAAATATTTCTTTGGATATCCATGCATCGTTTATGCCGCAAGCAAGCAGTCTTCTTGGGCACGGGTCCTTGAAGTGAAAAACGAAAAAGGTTATGCGATATATTGGTGTCATTAGCACCTAAACAAAAGCAGAGCACTCCCCTCCCGCCGGCGCAGGCAAGGCTGGCTAATGCCGCCAGCCTTGCCTGCTTCCCCCGCGATTTTCAAGTATGGAGGATATAATAAACCGACCCTTTCCGAAGGAAGGGATATCCACGAAGGAGGATTTGATGACAAAAGCGGAATTCATCAATAAGGTTTTCACGATGGCAGGCTTGCCATCGAAATCGAAGACGGAAGAAGCGGTCAACGCGTTCCTTGAAATCATCCAAGAAGCTTTGGCCGCTGGCGATTCAGTGGGTTTCACAGGCTTCGGCAGCTTCAAGGTCAATATCCGCCAAGCCCGGAAATGCCGTAATCCCCGGACCGGCGAAGCGATGGACGTCCCTGCATCCAAGGTCGTCAAATTCTCGGCTGGGAAAAGCCTGAAAGACGCCGTCAAGTAGCGCATCGGAGCATGCGGCCTGTCTCTGCCCGCATCAAGGGGAGCTTGCCTCGCATTCTGCAGATCCGATTTGCCAACGGGCGAATCCTGATCGGCCTCATTGGGATTTCGATATAGCCGATCCCGTGATCCTTTCCAGGAATTCCATCATCTTGGCGGCGATCCTTTCGCAATAGCCGCCAAGCCGCCCCTGCTTCAGCATTTCCGAAATCGCGGACGCCATGGGATCATGCTTTTCAAGCGATTTCCACAGCCTCTCGCTGACATAGCCATACGCGTTCATATTCTGGCGCAGGGCTGCAAGGCATATCCTGGGCGTCTGATCTTTCGCGTATTTCAGAGCCATGCCGTCGTTCGCGACAGCCGCGAGGCAGACGCGCCCGTAGTCTTTGCAGTGATAGAGGCTGACATGCTTCAGGTTCGCTCCGTCCTGCCGGACCGATTCCAGCGCCAATTCGAAATAGTTCCTGGCGATGTCCGCATCCACGAATTCGATGAGCGCGCCGTTGCGCCTCACCGCTTCCCTGCATATATCGTCATAGCTGGGGTTCGCGTCATTCGAGCGAGTCGCCACGTGCCTGAATGCTCCGCAGCCACTCCTGACCGCCTCCATGCAAACCGCCGCGTAATCATCGGGAGGCAGGCATTCCGGTTTCACATGCTCCAAGGCCATGCCGTCCGACTGGACTGCCATCATGCAGATTTCCTTAGTTTGATTTTCCACATGCCGCAAGAAATGCGGATCTTGGGCAACGATATCTTTCAGCACATCCATGGCGAAGTCCTCCTCCCGCGTCTCGGCGCATTTCCAAAGCAGCGGCAGCAAATGCGGCGCGTCGCTTTCCCTGAAGCGAAGATGCCCGCGCGCGGCCGTTTCCCGCCCGCATCCTCGCATCGCGTCCGCGCGGACGCAATCGTCAACGCATTCAATCGCCGACGGATCTTGGAGCAAGGCGGCGAGGCAGATCGAGGCCGTCTGATCTTCCACGAATCGCAATGCCTGGCCGTTATTCCGCACCGCCGCGAGGCATATCTCATGCGTAGGGTTCCGCATGCGGCGAAGGAGCATGCCGTCCGCGCGGACGGCGGCGAGGCATGCCCTCGACGCATTCGGCGAAACGAACTCTATGACCGCCGGATCCGATTCGACCGCTGCGAGGCATATCCGTCCATAAGCGTCATCGTCTTCGATATCCGCATGGATGATGGCGAAGGGATTCTGCCTGACCGCCTCCATGCACAACTCCTCCGTCTGCCCGCGGACGTATTCAAGTGCCATCCCGCATTGCCGCACGGCCGCGAAGCGCATTTCGTCGGTCGGCTCCCTCACGAAGCGCAGGCACATGCCGTCCGCTTCGATCGCCGCCATGCAAAGGCGATGGGTCTGATGCGGCACGAATTCAAGGGCGGTGGGATCCGCCTCGACTGCCGCCATGGCGACGCGCTCGCAGGCTTCGCCATCGATGCGGACGAACCTGACGGCGAAAGGATTCCCCCTTACCGCTTCCATGCAAATATCTTCCGCCTGATCTTCCCGCGGGACGTATTCCAGTGCCATCCCGTTCATGGCGACGGCCAAGCGAAGCAATTCCGGCGAGGGGTTTATGACGTGCGCGATCACCATGTCGGACGGGAAGCCGCGCTCGTCCTCGCCCAGGCCGACATGGCCGGACTGGCGGATCGCCGCCTCGCAGATCTCTGGATGCGCTTTCTGGATGCATTCAGGAACATCCTGCAAGGCGAATCCGCACCTTGCGGCCGCCGCGAGGCAGACATCCCAGTCGTCTTCCGTCAGTTCGCCGCAGAAAAAGCCGAGATTGAACGGATTGTCCATGATGGACTTCCTGATCTCCTCGTGCGACACTTCAGGGCATTCAATTTCGATGCGCTCTTCCAATTGCTTCCTCACTCGCATGGCTCACCCCCGAGCAGTTTTTCCGAAAATTCCTTCATCATGCTTTCCGCGCCTGCCGGATCGAGGACTGCGGTTTCGGCGATTGCAGAGCATATTTCGATGTCGCGGGAAGGATTCAGCCTTTCCCTGACCATCCAGCCGTACATGAACCTGTATATCGGGAAACGTGCATCCTCATCGACGTAGCAGAACGCCACGATGCCGATCCTGCGGCCGTCCCTGGCGGGAACGACCCCGTACCCGACCTCTATGACGAAAATCAACGGACAGTCATCCGAGTCCTCTTCCGCATCACCTTCCGCGTCTTCACATTCCAGCCATTCGCGAACTAGATCCAGAGCGTCCTTCCCGCAAAGGGCCTCGATATCGTCAAGGATCGCGTCGTCGTCCCTTTCGACTTCCATTCTCAACGCGAAATGGTTCTCTCCGAAGCGGGCAATTCCGTACCTGTCCAGGGAATGGGCGATGCGTCTCAACCCCTTTCCTAAAGCTTCCGCCGCTTCCGGCGGACATAACCGATCAAATGCTTTCATTGCTGCACCTGCGTCTGCTTTCGCCTGGCGTCCGCAGAAAAAGCGGCTCGCCGCCGTAAAAGGCGAATGCTTGAATCCGCGGACATGGCGGAACAGAAACCTGATAAGGATATTCCGCCGCGATGGCAAAGGGATCCATGACATGGCAAGGAAGCATCCGGCGGATTCCGGCGGGATTCGGAATGATTGGCGCAGATCGCGCTGAAATGAAATCCCTCTCCGGCGCATCCATCTATCTGCCGGCGGGGGAAGAGTCGTCTCCCGGCATGGCGGAGATTGAAAAGGCGTCCCCTTGCCAGAATAAAACAAAAATGTCAATATGTTTCCCATGAATTTCAATCACATGGTGAAATCATGGGCACTGACGCGAACGCTTTCCACACGCCACATATCCTCGTTCCGGCCTGCGGGGAGCAGACCCGGCATCGGGAAACGGGCCGCATCCATCAATTCCAGTTGAATATCCTTCTTTTGCGGCGTCCCGCATGCTTCGCAAGGCACGCGCCCCAGCCGAAATCGTCGCCCTCTCCCTGCCGGTTCAATTGCGTCCTTTCAGTGCCGTTCAAGCGATGCGACTGGCGTTTCGTCGCCCGTCGCGCAGCGAATTTCCAAGATGATTCAGTATGCGAACAGGGATGAAAGAGAGCGATGGAGCGAGACAGGATCGATGAACTTAAAGCCTCTGCCGCCGCTTTAATCGGCGCTTACAGGGACAATTACGGACAATACCAAGAAGCGAAATACAATGAGACGCAATTGCGCATCGATTTCGTGAATCGCCTTTTCGCCCTCCTTGGATGGGATATGGACAATGCAAGGGGGCTTCCGCAGCATTTGCGGGAGGTGATTCATGAAGCGACAGTGTCGGTTGAAGAGGACGGGAGGCAACGCAGCAAGAAACCGGACTATTCATTCAAGGCTGGCACCGAGACGAAATTCTTCCTCGAGACGAAAAAGCCGTCCGTCAATATCGGCTCGGACAACGCAGCCGCGTTCCAATTGCGCAGGTATGGCTGGAGCGGCAACCTCAAGATTTCAATTTTGACCAACTTCACGGATATGTACATCTACGACTGCTCCGTCCGCCCAATGGAAGGCGACAATGCGGGGACAGCCTTAATCGCGCATTATCATTTCGAGGATTACGCTGGCAAGTTCGAGGAAATTCACGGCCTCATATCCAAAGAGGCCGTCATGGACGGAAGGTTCGACAGGCATTTCGAGAGCATTCCGGAGCCTTTCCGGAGGGAGCCGTTCGATCGGTATTTCCTCGAGCAGATTAAAAACTGGCGCAACATGCTTGGTAATGACATCCTAGGCAACAACCCAGGAATTGACGATGAAACCCTCAATATCTTCGTCCAGAGGATCCTGAACAGGATCATCTTCCTGCGCATTTGCGAAGACAGAAATCTGGAAAGATATGAATCATTGCGCAGCGTAACGACATACGCGCAGTTGAAGGAGTTATTCCTCATCGCGGACAGGAAGTACGATTCAGGCTTGTTTGAACTCCTCCATGAGGACAGCCTGACGGTTTCGGACGAGACGATCATCCGCATCTTCCAAAACCTGTATTACCCTGAAAGCCCATACGAATTCGCCGTCATCGAGCCGTATATAATCGGCCAGATTTACGAGTTGTTCCTGGACGAGGCATTGTCCATACAGCGGGACGGATCCATCGGGATCCTGAAAAAGCCGGAAGCGGTGGATTGCCAAGGGGCGGTGAACACGCCGAAAAGCATCGCCGACATAATAGTCGGAGAGACATTGGGAGGCCTTTTCGAAAACAAGACGCCTGACGATGCATACAGTTCCCGCATTCTGGATATGTGCTGCGGCTCTGGGAATTTCCTTCTCTCGGCATTCGAGTACATGATCAATTTCCGCATTGAGCATTACCTGAGAAACGATTTCGAGGGGGCCTTGAAAAGGGGCGACATCTGGCAGATGCCGAACGGGGATTGCGCGCTCTCGTATGAATCCAAAAGGGCCATACTCGAGAGCAACATTTTTGGCGTGGATATCGATCCCCTTGCCGTGGAAGTCGCGAAATTCAGCTTGCTCGTGAAGTCGCTGGAGAGATCGTCGCCGGATGAGCTTGACGCCTACCATCGTCGAACCCGCAACAGGATACTGCCCAATCTTGATGGCAACATCAAGGTTGGCAACAGCCTGGTCGATGCGTCATACGCGCGGTTCAACGACGGGATTTTCGAAAGCATCGGTTTAATGGGCAAGATCAGGATGTTTGATTGGGACGCCGAATTCGGCGGCGGGAAATTCGATGCCATAATCGGCAATCCGCCATACATACGCGTGCAGAACATGGCGCGGTATTCGCAAGAGGAGTATGATTATTACAAAAGCGGTTTTTCGAAGTATTCCACCTCTGCGGAAGACGCCGTGGACAAATACCACCTGTTCATCGAAAAGGGTTTCTCGCTGCTGAAAGAAAACGGAATGCTGGGCTACATAGTGCCGCACAAGTTCATGAATATCCAGTCGGGGCGGAAGTTGAGGGAATTGCTTACAGAAGGCCGCAACGTCAAGAAAATCATCCATTTCGGAGTCCATCAGGTCTTCAGGGACAGAAGCACCTACACATGCATCCTGCTTCTTTCCAGAATGCCGAACGAGAAGTTCGAGATAGGATTCGTTGAGGATTTGGGCAAATTCCTGCATGGGCGCGACGCTGAATGCATGGCTTATCCCGCCGACTACATCGGGCGGAAACCATGGGTGTTCCTGCCTCGCGGCATCCAGTCGCATTTGGCGGAAATCTCGCCGAAATGCGCGCCTCTATCAAGCTTGGCCGACATTTTCGTCGGCGTCCAGACCAGCGCGGATCAGGTATACGTAATCCATGCCGATCATGAGGATGGAAGCTTCGTGCATTCCCATGACATCGAAGGCAGGGAGTTCAGGATTGAAAGGGGCATCTTGAGGAAAAGCATTTATGACGCGAGGCTCGCCGCCTACGAGAGGATAGCTTCGAACAGCTACATCATTTTCCCCTACAAGGATGTGGATGGAAAGCCGACCCTGCATTCCTTGGACGAGATGGCGGAGAGCTTTCCATGCGCCTTGGAATATCTCGGCAGGTTCAGGGAAAGGCTTGAAAGGCGTAACATGATCCCTGAATGCGGCGACGGAAACTGGTTCGCGTACGGGCGCGGCCAGAGCCTGAAAAGATTCGTGCGCGGGGAACGACTGGTTTGGCCCGTGCTTTCAACGGGCGCGAATTACGTCTATGACGATTTGCCGGTCGTGTTCACCGGCGGAGGCAATGGGCCGTTTTACGGCTTGGAACTGAAAGAGTCGACCAGGGAATCGATCTTTTACATCCAGGCGATCCTGAACCATTGGCTCATGGAGCTTATCGTGAAGAGCAAGTCAAGCAGATTCAGGGGCGAATACTATTCCCACGGCAAGCAGTTCCTCGAGAATCTTCCCATCCGCAAGATAGACTTCAGCGATCGGGAAGAGGCGTCATGCCACCGGCATATTGTGGATTCGGTCAAAAAAATGATGGACATGAAGGAAAAAGCCTCAAACGCGGGAACTGCAGCCAAAAAGACGATGATCGAGCGTTCCATTTCCGTATTGAAAAAAGACATGAACGATACGATAGACGCCCTCTATCGAATAGAACCCATGGAATCGGAAAGAGCAAATGAAGCAGACTGACGGATACGATAAATTGAGGGGCGGCTATTACACTCCGAAGCCCATAGCCAGCTTCATCGCGGATTGGGCGATTCGGACTCCGGCCGATTCCGTGCTTGAGCCGAGTTGCGGCGACGGAAGCTTCCTGGGAGCAATCGTCGGCAGAATCGCGCGGCTTGGCGCAACGAGGGATCATGTCGCCCGAAACGTCCTCGGAATAGAAATCGATAGGCGCGAAGCGAAGAAAGCCAAAGAGACGGGCGCTTCCGTGGTATGCGACGATTTCTTCACGTATTACGGCAACGCCATAGACGGCAAGCTCAAATTCGACGCGGTCCTCGGCAATCCGCCATTCATCAGGTATCAGAATTTTACGGAGAAATACCGCAAGATCGCGTTTTCCCTGATGAACAAGCACGGCTTCCATCCCAACCGCCTCACGAACATATGGATTCCATTCCTGATGCTGGCCTGCAAGGCATTGAAGCCAGGAGGGCGCGTCGGCATGGTGATACCGGCGGAACTCTTCCAGGTCGATTACGCGGCGGAAGCCAGGCAATTCCTGGGCGCGTTCTTCGACAGCCTGACCATCGTCACTTTCAAGAAGCTGGTCTTTGACGATATCCAGCAGGAAGTCGTCCTGCTCCTCGGCGAAAACGGGGGCGTCAGGCGCGGGATAAGAGTCGTGGAGCTTGACGGCAGTGCCGATCTGAATGGGCGCGTCCATGAATGCCTAAGGGATACGGAAGTGAAAAAGCTTGATCACGGCAAGGAGAAATGGGTCAAATATTATTTGACGAACAAGGAATTATCCCTGTTGGATCAGCTTAATGCCGATCCAAGGATTTCAAGCGCATCCGATCTATATGAAATCAATGTCGGCCTCGTCAGCGGCGAAAACGATTTCTTCGTGATGAATGAGGATGCAGTCAAAAGGAATCGGCTCGAGAAAAGCGTCGCGCCGATAATAAGCCGCACGGATCAGGTCAAGGGCATTCTCTTGACGCCGGACGATTACAAGCATTTGGTTCGTTCAGGCAAGAACGTGTTCCTGTTCACGCCAGACGACCTTGAACCGTCCGCCGAGGAATTGAGATACATCGAATGGGGGGAAGCTCAGGGATACAGCCAGAACTACAAATGCCGCATAAGACCCAAATGGTACTGCATCCCTCAATCCTGGACGCCTGACGCCTTTCTAACCCGGCAGGTTCACATGTATCCGAGAATCGTACTTAATGAGAAAAAGGCCCTTGCCACGGACACCCTCCACAAGGTGAGGTTCCATGCTGGAATTTCAGGGCGCACCGTTGCGTCAGCCTTCCTTAATGCCTATACGTTCGCTTTCAGCGAAACACTGGGCAGGAGCTATGGCGGAGGGGTGCTGACTTTCGAGCCAGGCGAGATGAGGAGGATGAGAATCCCCATGTCCATGGCTGATCATCTGGACGCGGACAGGATAGACGATTGGCAAAGGAAAGGCCAGATAGGCAAAATCCTGGAATACACCGACGACGTGCTTCTCAGGAATGGGCTGAATCTGTCCAGCGATGAAATTTCGTCTTTGCACGATATCTGGATTAAAATGCGCGACCGGAGAATGCGGCGGAAAAATCAAGGCCGCAAGCCGCAAATGCGGGAAGCGGTTCCGCCTTCGCGCAAATGGATGACGCTTTTAGAGACGGGCGTTTAATGCATGCCCTAATCATGTTATTGCTTGAATAGCTATCCATCGCATCATGAAATGATCATGTCCAATATCGATGGAAATTTTCGGAGAAAATCGTGAAATTGACGAATGTGACAATCCATAAGTACAAAAGCTTCATCAAAGAGCAATCATTTTCAGTAGAAGATGGAATAACCAGAATCGTCGGGAAAAACGAATCCGGCAAGAGCGCGATTTTGGAAGCCATAGCGAAGACGAATTATTTCGAGGATGACAAGCAGTACGAATTCAATAAAACCCTTGACTATCCCAGAAATGAATTGATGCAAATTAAAGAATCATTCCCGGAAGCCGTGACTTGCTGCTATAGATTGGACGATGACGAAATCCGGCAGATCGAGAATCATTTTGGCAAGGATATCCTTTCATCGAATTCTTTCAAATTAACTGCAGGATATGACAACGCCAAGACAATTTGCGGATTCGGCACGAATTTGGACGCATACAAAAGATGGCTCGTAAAACACTTCGAGATAGGCGACAAAGGCCAAGACATTATCAATGATTCAAAAGATTTCACTTCGCTATTCGAGGTCCTGAAAAGCAATGGCGGAATTTCAGGGTTCGATAAAATCAATAAGCATCTCGAAGAGTTGGAAGCTGCCGGTAATGACTTGGCGAATCCTCTCTCATGCTTCATATATCGTAAATTTGTCCTGCCAAATATTCCGAAAATGTGGTATTTCGATGAATATTTCAATATGCCGCACAGAATCGATCTTGATGATTTCGCTAAATATCTGAACAATGGAGGAAAAGAGAGCACCGATGACGATTACAAGATAATCAATGCCCTTTTCGATTTAAGCGGCTTGACTATTGACGATTTAAACAACGAAGATAATTTTGAAAATTTCAAGGCTAAAATCGAAGCGACTTCAAATGCGATAACCGACGAAATGTTCGAATACTGGACGACGAACAGCAATTTGGAAATCAAATTCGACAAGGAACATAAAAACGACAACAAGAAATTCCTCAATATAAGGATATATAACACGAGGCATAGGGTAAGCCTTCCCCTGAAAAACAGGAGCAAGGGCTTTTTGTGGTTTTTTTCGTTTCTGGTATGGTTCAGCAAAATCCAGAACCAGGAGGGCAATTCCTATATCCTCTTGCTTGACGAGCCTGGCTTGAGCCTGCACGCATCGGCGCAAGCGGACTTGTTGAGGTTCATTGAAGAGAAGCTTGCCCCCAATTATCAGGTCCTGTATACGACGCATTCTCCTTTCATGATCGAAACCAACAAATTGCATGAGGTAAGGACGGTTTACGACAACCAGAATCCGAAAACCGGCAGCGTGATTTCCGAAGCGGCCCTTGAAAGGGATTCAGACACGATTTTCCCGCTCCAAGCGGCTTTAGGCTACTCATTGGCCCAGAATTTGTACGTCTCGCAAAAAAACCTCCTTGTCGAGGGAATTTCTGATTTAACATACCTTTCATATTTCTCATCGATTTTGAGCGAATCAGGCAGGGAGGGATTATCTGAAGACATATCCATCATCCCGATAGGAGGGGCGGAGAAAGTATCGACATTCATTTCATTGATGCGCGGAAACAAGCTTTCGGTTGTATGCCTGCTGGATGATTTCCTGAATTCTAAATCGAAAGAGAAATTGCAGAACGTGGTAAAGCAGAAATTAATCAAGGACAGCAATATCTTATATTACAGCATTCTTGGAGAGAATATCATTGATATCGAGGACGTTTTCTCGAAGCAGGAATACATTGGGCTGTTCAATGCTTCAACCGGGAACAATATTCCAATTGAAGATTTATCCGATGACAAGCCGATCCTCCAGCAAATTAAAAATCTCGCGAACGCGCAGCGATACAACCATTTCTCTCCAGCTAACCATCTGTTGAGAATGAAACGGGACGACACGGCATTTTCCAATGAAACGCTCGATCGCTTTGAAAAATTATTCAAGGAAATCAACAAGCTATTTTAGATGCGATAATAAATGCATGACTTTTCAGTTCAGTCGGGAGATCAGCCCTTTTTTTAATGCTTGCAGATTATGGGAGAAAAAATTGCTTTCCGGATTTATTGAAAGGAACTCGAAGATAATCGGGCGGATGAAGGACCTTTATGGAAGCGCGAAAGACGCTTGCCAAAAAGCCATGGGAATGCTGGGCTCCAAAAAGCCGGCGTTTTCCCCGAAGATATCCCTTTCGGTTTTCTGCCCGATGCAGCCCTGCGTCATTCAAGTCCGATCCCCCGAACTGGAAAACTCGGGGAAATTCACGAATTTCATCATCTACGCAGTCGGCAAAGGCCATTCCCCCCGAAAAATCGCCGACACCATCGAGCTTGGCATCGATACCGTCAAATCTGAAATGGACTGGCTCGCGGATATCGGCCTCATGGATGGCGATTGCCGCTTGACGGCCGCCGGAAACGAGATTTTCCAGGGCATCGTCACGTTCAGGCATTACAATAGCCAGAATTGCAGGGCATGCCTCAACCGCTTCACTGGCGAAATTGAAGACTGCGCTCCCGCCAAGGGAACCGAAAGCCGGCACATCCTTCCTCCGCATGTCTCACCGAAACGGGCGCAAGCGTGGCAATACGGGCCTTTGCTTGAATACCTCGCCGCATCCCACGGCACCATGACGGACAAATGCGAATTCCGCATCGCTTTCGACGGCCCGCCGAGCTTCGCGAAATATGAGTATTCGAACGGCAATCTTTATGACAGGCAGCTATTCAAGGCGGAATACAAAGCATTCTCCGTCGTTTGCGGGAATGCGGAAGATCGAGGCGGCAAGCCTTCCGCAGGCGCATCCCCAATCCGAAAATCAATGTTCGACCCCCTAGACGGGCATCCTGAAATACCCGTCCCGCAAGCAGGCGAGCTGCCTACCGTGGAGCTTTTGGAAACCGGCGACATGGAAGGGGACATGAAGCGGTACTTGGATGAAATAACCAATTCTGGCTGCGCCGATGCCATATGCGAGATAAACGAGATAGAACGCGAAAGGACAGTTTCGCTCTTGAATTTCCGGAGGATATGAACGATGGCGTACTCAACCGCCTTTCAAGCGACAGGCACTCTTGGCCGAATCTCCCCCAAGCTGACCGTGGCGAACTCCAATCCGTTGGGCATGTGCTGCACTGCTGCGATAAGCGTTATTGACTGCTTCATTAAATACAACCGGTATTCCAATGAGGTTAAGCGAACCGAGCTTTTCGGGCAGCAGCTTGAGTCCGAAAAAGAGGAAATGCGCGCATCCAACCGTGAATACGCGGAAAGGACGCAAATCTTCAAGGAACGAAGCGAGATCGAGTTAGAGGCAATTCGCGCGGCGAATCAAGGGTACGCGGCGCGGACGGATATCAAGGTCGATGAAATCAACCAGAAAGCGGTCGCCAGCCTCGAAAAGCTGAAGCGGCAACTGAAGCATCAGCTTTCCTTGATGGAACACGACAAGGAAAATTCGCGGCAGAAATTGATCAACATAGATCAGAAGGACAAGCAATGCTTGGCCATTCTATCGAAAATCAAGGAAATCCTGAACGACATTCATTCCTTTGAATCGGCAAGCAGCCAATGGCAGCCCGATTTGGAAGAGAGCTACCGCGTTTTCCTTAAAAAATTCACGCAAACCGCCAATGCGTTGGCATAACTTAATGGAGCGAAAAATGCCGAAAAACAATGCGGATTTTCCAGTGCCTGCCGGCAAAACCTCATCCTTGCCGATTCCAGGGGGGAAAGGCCAGCTTGGCCTGTCATCGATCAACGAGATTCTTGGAAGCGGAAACATTGCGGGCGTAGTCGAGAAGATGGTAGATGCGAAGCGATCCATCGAGGAACAGAAGGGAATGACGGAACGGGCGGCCATGGGCTTGGAAGAAGCGCGCATAAAAGCCAGGGAAACCGCCGGCAGGGAGGCTGAAGAGACCGCGCGGGCCCGCATGGGAGTGGAAATTTCCAAGATAGGGGCCTATCAGGCAATGCACGCCGAAAGCGAACAGACCGAAAGGGAAAGGGTGAAGGCAGACGCCAGGATCAAAGAGGCTCAAATGCAGGCCGAAATCGAAGGTAAAAGGATCGATGCGCAATCCGAAAACGCCTTGCTGGAACATAAGATAAGATGCGCGGAACTGGCAGCCGAGCGGGAGAGGAATCTGATGCAGCATGAAAAGGATATGCTCGAGATAAACCGCCATTGGGATGAAGCCAAGGCGAAAAGGGAACACCAGGAGCATATGGACAGAGAGGAGAATCGCCGCAGGAACTTAGAGGCATTCGGCTATGTGCCCGACGAGCTTCCGCCCCGCAGCCAGCCACTTGCGGCGGAGGGCGCGCATTCCGAAGCTTCGAAAGGAAGCAGGTCGGTAATCTCGGCGATCGTGGATTCCATAAAGGGCATCGGCAAGTAACTTTTTAAAAGAAACATGGATCGAGACTTTAGATGTTGCCATTCGTAGTGGGCGGAATCGTCGTCGCGGCGACAGTCATTGGGGCCATCTGCGACACGCTGTCGGATGCGGAAGCGGAGAAAAGGGAGCGGCTCCGCCAGAAATCCGAAGCGGACAAGGCGGCTTTGGCCGAAGAGAGGGAAAGGCTGGAAGCCGAAGACAGGCGGCTTCGAGAAGAATTCGAGGAAGAGAAGGCCGCTTTGCGGATGGAAAAGCGGCAATTGCGGCAGGAAAGGGCCGAAAGGAAGGCGCAGGCCAGGAGGGAGGCGCAGGCGGCGCGCAGGGCAGCCATCGAAGAGGCCAAGGCGGAACAGAGACGCATTTGCATCGGGATGGCCGAGGAATACAGGCAAGCGGCTCTTGAGGCGAAGGAAAACAGGGATAAGGCACTGGCGGACGTGCAAGGCACGAAGAAGCAGTGCATCGAGGCGCTTGAAAACCAGAAATCCCTGATGCGCAAGAACGCCCTCGAAAACCTCGTCCGCGACCTTGACATGGCGATTTGGAGGATGAAGCAATACTGCACGCTGCTCAATAAGTACATAAATAATTACATACCGAACTACATCGATAAAACGTTCGCGTATCGCGGCATCTCTCCAAGATATCCAGACGATTTCCCCGAAAGGCTCCCGGACGATTGCTTCTACAGGGGAAAGCTCGTCTACATTGCAAAGAATGAAATCGCTTCGCATGGCAGCATGCAAGTCCCCGTTTTCGGGACGCAAAAATACAGGTTCGAAGAATTCGATTTCATCAAGGATTTTCCCGATTCATCGAGCATTCCATTGGTGTGCGACTATTTTTCATTGGCTCCAGATTATGAATGGGTGCTTTCGGCGAAAAAGGGGCACTTCAAGGATGTCGTGGAGAACACCCCCAGAATGGGCCTCGAAGCATTAGTGAAGCGATCTACTCCCAAGAAAGCCATCCTGAATTTCGCGAATTCCGTCGAAATGGAACTCGGGCGATCCAATTTCTTGAACCCGATGCGCGTACCCCCCAAAGGAGCGCAATTGAAGGTGTATCCCGTATGGTGGGATTACCTGCTCCAGAAGACCGTGAGAGTGAGCGAAAGGATACTGGACAGCTACCTCGCGTATTCCTTCGAGGAAATCCCTTTCGTCATAACCGAATCCCAATGGAGACATCTTTACGGGATTATCGAAGCCAACAAATTGGTGTCGGCACAGGGAGAATGGAAGATTGCCCCTTTCGATGAAGGCAAGCTTCCCGAACTCGCGGAACTGAAGCTTCAACTGGCCGAAAGGATTTGCATCAAGGTTAATGCATGCCAATTCGGCGACAAGCTTTGCCTCGAATACAGGGAACTCCTGGACGAAACCCATTTCATAAAGGCCGACGATGTCTTCTTCGCGATGGATGCGACGCTGTCAGCCTCGCTTTCAAGCGAGCTCGCCAATCTTGACGGCGGCATTTTCGAGAACATGGCCGAGCTGTATCTCAAGGCGGCGAGCGAATTCAGAATACAGAAGGATATCAAGGAAAGCAGGAAAGGCATCGGCTATTTCAACCGATGGAGCGAAGCGACGGACAAATTGATAGCCCATCTGGAAAAAGGCAATCCGTTCACGCTCCAGATCAAGCAGGATGCCGATCGGCGGGAATCAAGGAAAGCCGAAGTGGCCAACCATGGCGAGTTCGCCGCATACCTGCGCAGGATGGGCGATTCCGAGCGGCAGCCCGTTTTCATGTCGGAGCCATGCGAAGGCATGCCTTGCCAAGTGTTTCCGGCATCCGACGGGAAGAGCGTAGAAATCGATATGGAAGACGGATTCGAAATCCCGGGCGAGCTTGAAATCTGGACAAAGGAATTCCCGTCCGCGGAGATAAGGCAGGCAGAAGCCCTGCGACAGTTCAGGGACGGCAGGCTGGCGAACCCGGAACTGCAACCGTACGCCCTCGATAGCTCAAGGATCGCGCCGCAAAATACGGGCATCGCCGTTTCCTCCTTCCGCAACGCGGATATCCAGAACGACGCGTCCCAGAAAGACGCCGTGCTGCGCGCGCTTTCCGAAAAGAGCATATTTCTCATTCAGGGACCACCAGGAACGGGCAAGACGACGGTCATCCGCGAGATCATCGAGCAGGTACTGGCTACGGATCCTGACGCCAGCATCCTCGTGGCGTCGCAGGCAAACGTCGCGGTGGACAACGTGCTGAAGCATTTCGCCGGCAGGCGTCGGCTGATCAGGTTCGGGCAGGACGGGAAGATCGCCCCCGAACTGTCGGAACATGGTTTCGCCAGCCATTACGACAGGTATATGCGAAGGATTTCGGAGAAATCCGAGTCCATGCCGGACGACGACCTGCTTTCGTACTGGCGGGAAACGCTCGAAGACGGACGCGGGGCCAGGGAACTCGTCGGCAGCCTGCTGGCCAGCGAATACCCCCTTGTGGGAGCCACATGCGTAGGCCTGTCCGGCAGGGGAATCGGACTGGACAAGCGCGTCTTCGATCTGGTGATCATGGACGAAGCGGGAAAGGCGTTGCCGGGGGAATTCCTGATCCCCTACAACCGTGCGCGCAAGGTCGTGATAATAGGGGATCACCGGCAGCTGCCCCCGACGGTGCATCCATGGTTGCTGAGCGATTCAGCCGATGATTCCGCGATTTCGGATCCTGCGGAACAGGAGCAGGAAGAAGAAGGATGCGACGATCTGTTCAACAGCAGCGTTTTCCAGCGGATGTACGAGGGTTGCCCGGCATCGAACAAGTCCATGCTCAACGTTCAATACAGGATGGCTCCCGTCATAGGAACGATGATCAGCGAACTGTTCTACGGGGGGAAGCTCGAGAACGGCCATTCCACGTCGGGAAGGCGTCCTGTTTACGTCCGTCAAGGCTGGGATCCGGCGAAATCATCGATAGTCTTCCTCCACCACCGCGTCCGCGAATCGTATGTCAGAAAAAACAGCCTGATTAACGAGGGCGAGATCGGGCATGTCCGGGATTTGCTCAAGGAACTCGAGGAGAAAGTCGACTCCCCTCTCGAGATAGCCGTGATAACACCGTACAAAGGCCAGCTTCGGGAATTGCGGAAAATGCGTGACGCCCTGAAAACGAAGCATGACATAAAGGTAAACACCGTCGACGCTTTCCAGGGCGACGAGGCGGATATCGCGATTTTCTGCACCACGAGGACGGACAGGAAAACCCCGTTCTTTTCCGACAGCCGCAGGCTGAACGTGGCCCTTTCAAGGGCGCGCAACCAATTGTTCATCGTGGGTTCATTGAGATACTTCATGGACTACGGCGAAGGCTCCACTCTCGGCAAGATCGCCGGTTACGCCGCGAGGCACGGCCAGCTCGTGAACCTGGGAAGCGCGGAAGAGCAGGAATGGCTTGACGCTGTGGCCCAGCGAAGCGCGCATGATGGCAAGCGCACGGACAAACGGGGAGCCTCTCCCCCGCAGGCGGGCGAAGCGTCATGGAAATTCTGGAAAAAATGGTTTTAGGAGCCCGCTTGGGCGAGCCATTGACGGATGAAACGAAAAAAGCCAAGCCTTGCGCATCGAAACGTCAGATGCCATCTTCCGATCGATTCCTTCAGGCGGCATTCACGCGCAACGAAGAAAGGCGAACATCGTGGATGCGAAGGGAAAGACTTTTTATGGCTTACTGGATAGGATATGCATCATACGAAAAGACAAATACATTCCTTCACAGGTTTGGCATCGATTAAACGCCAATGTGATTATCTTTAAGATTAATGAAGCATCAATTATTTTAAACAAATTCTTCATAACAAAATTCATATGCCCCTCTGATATTGTATTTGAACTTCTTCCTTAAGGCAACCTTTGGGACTGTCTGAATGGATGCATAACGATGAAAGCTTTTTAAATATTGAACGTAATTCACTATCATTAATATAATGAATATTCACGAACCAAAAACGATTATGTTTAAAAACCTCACATGGCAAAATATATCCATCACTTGAAATGCAAATTTTTTTAATACCTGCTTCACAAATTTTAAATCTTCCTGACGGATCAAATTGGAATGATCGTCCAATTTTTATTTTTTCATACAAAAATAAATTTTTAAAAATTGGCTGCAAATCGCTATCGCTAATATAAATATCATTCCAATTTTTAAAGGCATTTCCTTGCATGACAAGACGCAAGATATTAAATGCCTCAATAAAGTCAGAAAACATAAAAAAAGTTTTTTCCAAAGTCAGATAATTAATTTTCATAGGAACAAAATTTAATTCCAAGCGCACATCAAATATCTTTGCAAGAAAAATCATATATTGCAGATTACGAAAAAAATCTGCGTTGCCAGTAATGGCGGAATTTATAGCATGGGTATCACCATAACATGAAAAAACCATTATATCAGGCAATGCTTTTCTATTTGAATCAAAAAGTGAGGCAACCACATTTTTATCACCTGAAGCAGACGTATAAACTTTAGTCGAAAAATTGTTTCCTTTGGCGTATGTTATGAATTGAGGCAGCAATGGAAATGATAAAGGTTCTCCGCCAGAAAAAACTATTCTGCTAAACCCATTTTCATAAGCGGCTGACAACAATATTTTAAATTCTTCAAAAAGGATATTTCCATCAGTGACAAAGCCACATTCGCTTGAACAATGAAGACATCTATTGGGGCATAGCGAAGCGACTTCAATAATTAATTCTTTCATATGCGTTCAGCTTATGATATTTTATTGCTAATATTTACAACTTGATAATATTTTTCAATTTTTCATCATTATTTCCAAATCTGCTACAATCTCCCATATAGCCGAATTCATCTCCAAACGCCTCCGTCAACGGTTCAATGGGAGAGGCGCAGAGTTCTCTTTCAGGCACGGAATAGCTTTTCGATGCCTCCTTGATTATCGCCGCGGTCGCCTAGCCGCATCCAGAGATGACGATGATTTCAGACTCGGCATGGACGGCGTCACCGCCAACGCTTCCGAAAGGGAAAGGACACGAGGCAGATCTGGCGGTGAAAGCGGCATATCTCATTAAGACTATAGCATTGGGCGATATGGCGATTCACACATTCCTTCCCAAAAACCCATGGCTTGCGGGCAGTTTTTCACTGCCTGATCCCGAACCTGCTGGGAAGGATCCTTAATGAAGCGAATTGCCGTGCCGCTTTTGCCAACCGCCGCCATATTGACTTCCTCTGTTCGCATATGTTCGGGAACATATTGTATGTTGCTGCCCACATCTCTTACGGAACGCATGACGATATCTTTCGTGAGCATTTCTTCGGGAATGTACCTTATTGCGTGATTATTGGATATCGTGAAATCATAAGCGAGGAATGCATGGCGGATCATTTCCCGATCCAGGAAATTTCCCGGCACGTACTTCAATGCCGAACTGTCGCAATATTCAATGCTTCCCAGATACATGAAAAAGGGATGTTTCGGCTCCAATGCAAGTTCGCAGAGCCTTCTCGATCGCAAATCCTCAGGCACGCATCTCAACGCTTTCCCATCCTTCTCGACCGCTTTGAAACATAATTTCAAATAGTCGTCTTCGCTGATAGCATCCCTATCGACGAATACGATATTGAAACCATCTTCTTCAATCATTCTCATGAATTTGGCAAAGTCGTAATCATGATAAACAAGCATTTTTGCTTGTTTAATATATTCATTAAATTTTCCGCCAAATTTATCGGTAAATTCTCCGCCAAATTTATCGTTATCCACATACTTTATTGCCTCATGGTCGCGTTCAACGGCCATCCTGCAAATCCGATTGTATTCATCAACCGAAAGGCTGTCCGCATCGACGTATTTCAGCGTGTAATTCCAGTTCGCAACGGCAGTCATGCAGCAGTCGTATGTTTGATTCCACATACTGAGAAGCATGCCTGGATTGGCCGCCACAGCCGCGAGGCAAAGGCCAGGATAAAGAAACTCCATATCTTCGGTAACGAAATCAATGTTCGTGCAGTCGCGTTCAATCGCCGCCAGCCAGAAAGGATAGGTTTTATCCGTGCAATTCAATCTCTCGAGTATATGGCGATCATTCCTTACCTTCCTCAAGAAATTCTCGATTTGCTGCGAATTGTCAATCATAAACGGTTCCCCCTTTTTCGCTGTTGATAATCAAACATTTTAGTCACTTACAATATCTCGAACAAATATTCTTTTCAATATCGCCTGCGCTCGCAAATGGGCAAGCGAATGGAATATCCCTTTAAGAGAATGAATTTATCCGCCATGGATATTCAATGATGTCTGATTCCTTTTAAATTCTTTGGCAGGCAGATTCCGCCGGCATAGTCCGACGGAATCAATACGCCAAAGGAACTGGGTTTAATTGGCAATTATCAGTGCATTCATGGCATTCTCCACAGCCAAGTCTTCAGCGGATTGCTGCCGGATCAAATCAAACGATGCGGATAATTCAGTAATGGACGCATCGGATTCGGACAAGCCGAATTCCTCTAGGGCCGATTCCTTTTGAATTTCCGCCGCAGGCTTGCCCATGTCTTCCGTACGGCGTTCATCGCTGGCTGTCGCATCCAGCGCATCGGCCATTGCTCCTTCGGCGTTCGGAGCGGGATTCGGATTCAGCATCCCTTTCCCGTCAGGCTCCGCATCGATGGGCAAAATTGCGCTGGATGCGGCATTTTGCATGCCCGCTGCGGACTCCTGGGCATTGACTGTTCCAGAAACGGCGTCGCCGTTTTCGATCTCCTGGCCATCGAAAGCCGCCGCATCGATCACGCTTTCAGTGCTTAGGGAATGATCGGAAACGATCGAACCGGTCGCGTCCGGCTCGGAGTCGATGGACAGCATGGCAATTGACGCTGGCGCGAACGCGTTGACCGTGATCGTCCCCGAGACTGAATCGCCGTCGGCGTCCGTGTACGTCCAGTTCAAAACTCCGCTCGCGGAGCCATCATGCGACCAGGAACCGTCGTCATTGGCCGTGAAGCCATCCGGAACCTGTCCCCATGCGATCGTCCCCTGCCTGTCGGCCCCCACGGCGATCAGATCGAATACGCTGCCAGCGGCTTCGCCAGCGGTGTTGACCGTCACGTTTCCATTGCCGTCCAGCTTCGAGCCCAATTCCGTGAATCTATAGCCTGCGCCGGTGTTAGTGATCAGCAGCTTCCCGTCGGTCGAAACCAGGCTGTGGCCGATGCCGAGATCGCGGACATCCGTGGATTCGCCCGTTGGCGTGAGCCAGGAATACCTTTCCGCGCCAGCGGCGTCCCTAGCGATCTCTATCTTCGCGGACGAGCCGTCGTCATGCCCGATGTTCACGCTGGCGGTATCGCCGGCGATGGAGATGGCCGGCCCGTCATCGAAGGTTCTGACATGGAATATCCGCCTGGTCCCGTCCGTCGGCCCGGTCGAATCATGCGAGAACGTATCGATGTAGTACAGCTTTCTATGCAGGACAGTGTCGGTGACGTTCTCCTTGATCTCGACCAGTGTATCGATTCTCCAGTACACGGATGAATGTCCGTCCGGGTATTTGGTATCGCCGTTGAGGACATACTTCATATCTCCGAAAGTTATGCGGAAATCATCATCCTCGTAAAAGTAATCCATCGATTTCAGGACTTGGATGTCGGCGGTCGCATGGACGATTGGCAAATCGAGAGCGAAGCTCGTGCCGTCCTCGAAATTGAAAACGCTGCGCAGTGTCTGATCCTGGCAGCCGAAAAAGAACGAAGTGATGACATTCTGGGCCGTCCCCGTCCCGCCGTCCATCATCGCCTCTCCGATGTTCCAGAATACGTCGTACCCTCCTTTCAATATGGAAGTGTTCAAGCCTTCCTTCTCGCTTGTCTGGTACGAGCGCAGCAAAACATTGGGGTTGCTTGAAACGTCATTGTTTTCGACGGACCTTTCCCCGATCCACATTCCCTTCGAGAAATGGCTTCCGTCATCGTCGTAGGCATGGACGTAGATTTTGACGGCAGCCGCCGGTTCCGCAGCCTTGAATTCCGGTGCGTCATCGACTATGGAAACCGCGATGGAACCGGACGAGTTCCCGGCGGCGGTCGAGACGGATATATCGAATGCCCGCGATTCGGCATCGGAAGCTCCAGTCAGCTCTGCGGCGTAGCTCACAACGCCATTAGCGATGCCCGTGATCGTCACAGACACGTTGCCGGCGACAATCGGATCGGCGGGTGCCTCGCCGTTTCCGTCCCTATCGAGTGCTATCTCGACGCCGCCTATGCTCAGCATTCCCGACAAGCCATTCATGCTGACGGTGAAGCTGCCGGTTTTGGCCAAGGCGCTCCCGTCGGGAACCGTTCCGTCGGGAAGATTTGCCTCTGCGAAAGCGATCGCGGAAATCGTGCCCAAAGCGGGTTCCGCGAGCGGATAATCGGCCTCGGCGTAACCGCTCGCCACCGCTTTTCCGAACCCGCCATCGGCTATGCCAGTGACTTCGACGCCAAGATGCGGATTTCCTTTGGCTATGATCTCATCGAATTCGATCTCCGCCTGGTTCGGCCCGAATGCGATTTCCTTCTCGACCCCGTTCACTGAAACGGTGACAGTGCCAGCTTCCGTAGGAACATTATCGAGCGTGACCGTCACATGGGCAATGTTCGCCTCTTCGCCATGCGACAATTCCACGGTCGCGCCCGTGGGCAGGATCGGGATTTCGATTGAATCCGCGGCATCAGCGACAGGCAGGGCATAGCCGCATCCTGTTAGGGACGCCGTGTAACCCATGGATCCCGCTGCGTACGGGCTTTTGGCGATGCCGTGATCGGGCAAGCCGATCGCGTACTCCGCCTGGCCCGCTGCAAGGGCGACGTCCACGCTGGCGCCGCTTCCAAGGGTGATCGTCAGCGTTCCAGCTTCCCTCGGCGCATCGGCCAGCGTGACCGTGGCCGCGGTTCCGTCGTCGGCCACATCGAGCGTCATGCTGGTCGCGGCGTCATTGGCGAATTCCCCGAATGCGGGAGAGCCAGCGACCAAATTCCCGAATCCGCCGCCCGCAACCGACGTGATTTCCGCGCTGAACTGGGCTTTATCGCCGTAGACGCTTGGCGGAATCGGCAGGATTTCATGGACGTAAGCGGTTTCGCCAGGAGCGAAGGCAGCCGTGAATGTCTCGCCGTTGATAGTATAGTCCACGATGGCCATGGATATCGGCTCATGGTTGAGCGTGATTACGATCATCGCTCCCGCTTCCGTTTGAGTGATCGAGATTCTGGCCGTGGTGTCGAGGGCAGGCAGCGAAACGCAGCCAGTGGCGGGGGCAACAGGGTTGACGTAGCCGCCATCCGCGATCGATGCGGTGAAATCCATGCCGGTTTCACCGTAGGCATTCCTATTTAGGGTATATGCGAAATCGTACTCCTTCTGGCCGGGTACGAGATCCATGACGATCTTCTGGTCGTCGGATACGATCACCGTCACGGTTCCCGCTTCGCTCGGAGCCCAGTCGAGGGCTACGACGCCGGTTCCGTCCGGCTTCGCGTCGATGGATATATGCGCCGCGTCCCTCGCTTCGTGCATATCGACCGCAATCGTCCCAGAGAGCGAATCCCCGTCGGCGTCCGTGTACGTCCATGACAGGGTTCCCGATTTCGTCGCATGCCACGTCCCATCCGCATCGACGGCGAATCCTTCGGGCAATTCGCCCCATTCAAGCATTCCCGGCCTGTCCGCGCCTTTCGAGATCATGTCGAACACATTGCCTGACGCTTCCCCGACGGCATCGACCGACAGATTCCCCGCGCCATCCCGTTTCGATCCGAGTTCCGTGAACTTGTAGCCGGAAGCCGTATTCTCGACGAGCAGCTTCCCGTCGGAAGAGGCGAAGCCTTCCCCGATCGCCAGATTGCGGATATCCGACGTCTCCCCTGTCGGCGTGAGCCAGGAGAATTTCCCTTTTCCAGCTTGATCCGCGGCGATTTCGATTCTCGCCTTCTCTCCGGAATCCCCGCCCATGTCGATCTTCGCCATGTCGCCGAGAAGCTGTATGTGCGGATTGCCGTCGTACACCCTGAGCCAGAATTCGTTATTCTCGTCGATTTCGCCAGTGGAACGACGGTAGTTGATCGCCTTGAACAGCATGACGTCCGAATAACCGCCCTTGTTATCGAAAGACTCTTTCAAGCTCACGGACATGTCGAACACGAACCCGACCATCGCACCGCCATTCATCGACACGGACTTTATCCCCCTGAAATTCACGCTCAGGTTCTCCGTCTCGTACAGCTTGCCCACGGGGATGTAATTGGGATAGACTTTCGGGGCGGTGAAGCACGCGAAGTTGAAATTCGTCCCGTCCTTGAACAGGATGTTGGTCCACATCCCGAAGGTCGTGTCCTTGACCGCGTCCTTGGAGATGTACGCGCTGCTCTTGACATCGGTGGATATCGCGGGCGTGAACGAATTCCCGCCCGCCATGACGTTCTCGTAGACATGGAACCTGTTCACCGTATTAAAAGTTTCGACACCAGAGTAACTGCTGGTCACATACGGCTTGAATGCCTTGCTGTCGGCGGTATCGGAATTGCCCCCGCCGATCAGCATCTTCTTCGCCGCCTGGCTGCCGTCGCTGTCGGTCGCGATCACCCAGACGCTCCCAGGATAGGCGGCGGGAGCCGCCTTGAATGCCGGGGCGTCGTCGATGATCTGGACGCTGGCGGATTGGCCAACGCTTCCAGCGGCGGTAGACACCGAGATCGGGATCTCGATGGATTCGGCGCTGGATGCGCCCGTCAGCGTTGCTTCGTAAGATACCGTCCCGTTTGAAATGCCGGTTATGGATACGGACACGTTGCCGATCAAGATAGGATCCGTCGGCGCATTGCCGTTGCCGTCCCTGTCCAGCGCGATTTCGACGCCGCCTATAGTCAGCGTGCCGGACAGCCCGTTCATATCGACACTGAAAGAGCCCGTTTTCGTCAGCGCGGCGTTGTCGGGATCCGTGCCATCGGCGAGATTGGCTTCGCTGAAGGACAATGAGCCATCGATGCCTGAGATCACTGGATCGGACAGGGCGTAGTCGCCTTCGGCGCTTCCGCCATGAGTCGCGTCGGCGAAGCCGCCGTCGTGGATATCCGTGACTTCGACCTTCAAACGGGGTTCGCCTTTCGTCACCGTTTCGTCGAAGGAGATTTCCTTCTGGCCGGCTTCGAATGGGATTTCCTTCTCCGTTCCGTTCACGGAGACGGTTATCGTTCCCGCTTCGGTCGGCTCGCTGCCCAGCGTCACCGTCACGCGGACGATGTTGGCCTCTTCGCCTCGCGACAATTCCACGCTGGCACCGGTCGGCAGGATGCCGATTTCCACGCTGTCGGTCTTGGCTTCGATCGGGTTGGCGTAACCGCCGCCCGAGATCGAAGCCCCGTATTCCACGCTTCCGGCGTGGTACGGGCTTTTCGCGACGCCGTGATCGGGCAGATCTGCATGGTATTCGGATTTGCCTGCTTCGAGTTCGACCGTAACGGTTTTATCGTTGTAAGAGATTGTGATCGTTCCGCTTTCGCTGGGCGCTTCGGTCAGGATGATCGTGGCGCTGGTTCCGTCGTCATTCACGTCAAACGTCATTTCGGCGGTCGTGGGATCGATGAAGATGCTGTCGGACTTGCCTTCCACGCCGTTGACGTAGCCGCCGCCAGCCAGGACGGCTGAATATTCGACAGGAGTGGAGCCATGCGCGCTGCCAGGGACGCCATGCGCGGGCAATTCGGCTTCGTAGGAAGACTTGCCTGCTTCCAATTCGACTGTGACGGCCTTGCCGTTATAGGAAATCTCGATGGTTCCACTTTCGCTGGGCGCTTCGGTCAAAGTGATCGTGGCGGAGCTTCCGTCGTCAGACACATCGAACGTCATCTTGGCGGTAGTGGGTTCGATGGAAACGCTATCCGTTTTGCCTTCCACGCCGTTGACATAGCCGCCGCCCGTGAGAACAGCCGAATATTCGATGGAAGTGGAACCGTGCGCGTTGCCGGAAACGCCATGAGCCGGCAATTCGGCTTCGTAGGAAGACTTGCCTGCTTCCAATTCGACTGTGACGGTCTTGCCGTTATAGGAAATCTCGATGGTTCCGCCTTCGCTGGGTGCTTCGGTAAGAGTGATTGTCGCGCTGGTTCCATCGTCATTCACGTCGAACGTCATCTCGGCTGTCGTGGGATCGATGGAAATGCTGTCGGACTTGCTTTCCACGCCGTTGACGTAGCCGCCGCCGGTCAATGCAGCCGAATATTCGACAGGAGTCGCGCCATGCGCGTTGCCCAAGACGCCATGAGCGGGCAGTTCGGCTTCATAAGAAGACTTGCCGGCTTCGAGTTCGATCGCGACGGTTTTGCCGTTGTACGAAATGGTGATCGTTCCGCTTTCGCTGGGCACTTCGGTCAGGATGATCGCGGCGCTGGTTCCGTCGTCATTCACGTCAAACGTCATTTCGGCG
>QLIP01068305.1_pt1 | contig 32187 bp, 22 predicted proteins | sample 1769771 | NCBI WGS metagenome assembly QLIP01 (sample SAMN09428762, study PRJNA476227) | Gut metagenome, whole genome shotgun sequencing project. | isolation source: cecum | host: Rhizomys sinensis | place: China: Jinsha town of Minqing, Fujian Province | collected 2013-09-23 | reverse complement strand
CGACCTCCGGCGCGCTGTCCCAGTCTGCTCCGGTTTTTCCACTTATCTATCTCCTGGGCATTGATGGCGCGACGAAGGGCTATCAGCAGTTGCGAGTTTTTGCTCCATTCTTTGCCTGTGTAGAGAGGCATTATGCCTTTCAAAAGACCGAATTCTACTTCTCGATTCGGAATACCCAATGTGAATACGTCCAACTCTTTGTCGTAGTCCTTTATGGTGAGATATCCCGTTTGATAAAGGATATTCATCAGATCGACATCGGTAATGGAGCTGTTAAGCAAATCGGATGCGGGGATCTCACGATTTAAAACCTCATTTATATCTTCATCCGTGTTACGAATTCTCTTTAAAAGGAAAGTAGGGGTGCCGCTCTCAAACCAATGGTGTTTAATCTCTCTATCGTCTAAGGCATTTATCAAACTAAAAGAATTATATATATCCGGACATTTTTTACTGAAATGATAGCCGTCATAATTATCTTTCAGGACTTGCATCATACCCTCGAAGTCAGTATTGATTTCATTGGCAAATTCATCTACTCCCGGCTTGAAGTATTTCCGAACCTCATTTTCAGTAATGCCGCATATTGTGCAATATCTATCATTTAAAGAGATATCGTCAAGATTATTAACATCGCTATATATACTAAGTTTAGATAAGCGACCAACTCCAGTTACCATTGCAAAGTGAATATACTGGTCAGCTCCTTTTAACACAGATAAAACAGACTTCAAGACTGCTTCAATCTCTTCGCGCAATTCTGAATCGTGTTGGGTATTGGCCCAAGCCTTATCATACTCATCAATAAGCACAACTACCCTCTGATTAGTAGTTTTTGCTACGTGTTGGATAATGTGATGGAAGCGTATGCCTAATGCCTCAGGTATATTAGTAACCTTGAATAACTCTTCCCACTCAGATAGTTGACTCTGAATTAACGAACTTACACTGTCAACACTTGCCACATCCGTATCGACGAAATTTAGGCGCAACACGGGTCGCGGAGTCCAGTCAATGCCCTCGGCCTCACCGAGCCATAAACCCTTAAAGAGCTCCTTTTTGCCCGAGAAGTAAGCCTCCATAGTGCTCAGCATAAGGCTCTTGCCAAATCGTCTAGGACGACTCAGAAAAAATATTTTCCCGACTGGGTTAATCGATAAATTACTTCCGTTTTATCGACATACGCATAGCCACCCTCTATAATTGTCGAGAAGGTTTCGATTCCTATGGGGTATTTCTGGGTCATAATTTCTAATCTTATGTTCTATGTTCACCACAAATTTGCAATTAAATATTGTTCTTCTCGATTATCCAGCGGTCGATGTTGCGCTTGCGCTTTGAAAAACTCATGCCAATGCGGAATAGCTGGCGCGGATCGTTGGCAAACTGGTCGCAATACCCCTGCTCCGCTATCTGCTGTAGGGCCTCCTCTGGACTGCCGTTTAATTTTAATTCCATCACATAGATAAATTTGGGAGTCTTGAGCAGAATATCAATCCGGCCACGAGCGGTAGTATATTCAGCCTCAACGGCAAAGCCAAGCAACGAGAAGATAATATACAGATTGTTTTGAAAATAGCTTTCAGCTCGACCTTTTGAGAGGGTGTAAGGGATACGGCTCATGAAAGTCTGCAGACTCCCCATCATAGTCTTCGGCTCTCCACTACGCACGGCATTGCGGATTTCGCGAATCAATCGTCTGCTTGGATCCACTCCCTGTCCGGAGAATTCAGGCAGCAAACACTTAAACAAGCCTTCTGCAACCTCGCGATTGGGAATGCCCAACGTATATTCTCGGTCCTCTTCGTTATAGCCCTTGATAGTTAAATATCCAGTCTGAAACAGCAATGCAGTTAGATTGCTAAAAGATGCTTCGTTACTCGACAAGGATGTCGAATCAGCCTCGGTGGTAAGAATCTCCCGAATATCTTCGTCACTCTCCTGCATCATCTTTACAAGAAACGTCGGCGTGCCGCTCTCAAACCAATGGTGTGTAATTTTTTTATCGTCTAAGGCATTAATCAAGCTAAATGGGTTGTAAATATCGGGACATTTTGTGCTAAAATGATAGCCATCATAATTATCTTTCAATACTTGCATCATCCCCTCAAAGTCGGTATTCAAGTCATTGGCAAACTCGTCTACTCCCGGCTTGAAGTATTTTCGAACCTCATTATCAGTAATTCCGCAGATTGTGCAATATCTGTCATCGAGCGATATATCCTTCAAGTTGTTGAGGTCGCTGAAGATGCTGAGTTTAGAGAAGCGGCTAACTCCGGTTAGCATAGCGAATTGAATATATTGATCGGCGGCTTTAAGCACAGCAAAAACGGGCTTCAGAATTGCTTTCATCTCTTCGTGCAGTTCCGAATCGTGCATAGTATTGACCAGAACCTTATCATACTCATCAATAAGCACAACAACCTTCTGACCAGTAGAGGTTGCGATATGTTTTATCACGTTATGGAAGCGTCGACCCAATGGCTCTGTTATATTTATAACCTTGAATAACTCTTCCCACTCAGATAGTTGACTCTGAATTAACTTACTTACACTATGTGCATTTGAGGCATCAGCGTCAACGAAATTTAGGCGCAATACGGGTCGCGGAGTCCAGTCAACTCCCTCGGCTTCGCCAAGCCATAAACCCTTAAAGAGCTCCTTTTTGCCGGAGAAGTAAGCCTCCATGGTGCTAAGCATAAGGCTCTTGCCGAATCGTCTAGGACGACTCAGAAAAAAATACTGACCACCTGACTGAATTAACCGATATATCACTTCAGTCTTATCGACATACGCATAACCACCCTCTATGATTTTAGAGAAGGTTTCGATTCCTATGGGGTATTTCTGGGTCATAACTGCTTCAAGTTAACGAAATATTCTGCTTTCAGTCACAAATATACTACTAATAAGTGAAACATACAAAATAAGTTTCAATAACTTCGTAATAAATGGGAATTGGCGGCTAAAAAGTTTAGTTAAGATAGTGTTTGATTCGTTAAAAATTAGTAATTTTGCGGTTTCAAAATAAATACTAAACAAACACTATGGGCGGTTTTTTTGGCGTCGCATCCAAGGGCGCTTGCAAAAATGATCTTTATTATGGCACGGACTACAATTCCCACCTGGGAACACGTCGTGCCGGAATGGCTACCTACGATCCGGAAGCCAAGCGATTCTGTAGAAAAATACACAGTCTGGAAAACAGTTATTTTCGTACCAAATTCGAGTCAGATCTTGAACGATTTAAAGGCAATATGGGTATCGGCATCATCTCCGATACCGATCCACAGCCTATCGTATTCAACTCACATTTAGGTAAATTCGCCATTGTCACAGTCGCCAAGATTGGCAATATCGAGGCACTTGAGGCAGAATTGCTTGAATCTGGCGCACACTTTGCCGAGTTGAGCTCAGGGGCCACAAACCAGTCGGAATTAATTGCACTAATGATAACGCGAGCAGCATCCTTTGTTGAAGGCATCGAGAATGTATTCAATAAGATAGAAGGAAGTTGCTCGTTGCTTATTTTAACAGAGAATGAGATAATTGCGGCTCGCGACATCTTGGGTCGCACACCTATCATCATCGGGCATAAAGAGGGTGCTTATGCGCTTTCGTCCGAGAGTACGTCGTTCCCGAATCTTGATTACGAGATATTGCGCGACATGGGTCCGGGCGAGGTAGTGCGAGTTACAGCCGACGGTGTGGAGACACTTCGCGAGCCGGGTGAGGATATGCAGATATGTTCATTCCTTTGGGTATATTACGGCTTCCCGACATCGTGCTATGAGAATCGCAATGTTGAGGATGTTCGCTTCCATTCAGGCTTCATGATGGGTGAGGAGGATGAGTCGGAGGTTGACTGTGCCTGTGGAATCCCGGATTCGGGAGTAGGTATGGCACTTGGTTATGCAGCAGGTAAGGGTGTTCCTTACCGTCGAGCCATTTCGAAATATACACCGACTTGGCCGCGCTCCTTTACTCCGCCGAATCAGTCGATGCGCGACTTGGTGGCGAAGATGAAGCTTGTGCCCAACAAGGCGATGCTTGCCGGCCAGCGCGTACTCTTCTGCGACGACTCGATTGTGCGCGGAACTCAGCTTAACGACAATGTCAAAGTGCTCTATGACTGTGGCGCGAAAGAGGTGCATATGCGCATTGCATGTCCGCCGCTTATTTATGGTTGCAAGTATGTAGGCTTCACTTCATCGAAATCCGATATGGAGCTTATTACCCGCCGCATCATTGAGGAACTCGAGGGGGATCCGAACAAGAATCTTGACCTTTATGCCACTACGGGCACACCGCAGTATGAAGCGTTGGTAGAGAAGATTCGCGAACGATTCAATCTTTCATCGCTGAAATTCAGCAAGATGGAGCATTTGGTCGAGGCAATTGGTTTACCCAAAAGTCGCATTTGTACCCACTGTTTCGACGGCTCGAGCCGTTACGGATGCAAGGGTTGTCATAAGGGTTGAAAAGCCCGTTATTAAGAATATGTTAAAAAACATATATAAAAATTTTGTCTCATTGTGAAAAAAGATAATTTTGCACGTTATTAATAATGCGAAATCAATTATTTGACTGAGAGAGCGCATTTTTTAGACAAAGAGAGATGCGCTCTTTTTAGTCAAACAAAAGAATTAAAAAAATGGATAGATACAACAAGGCTCTCGCAGAGAGCAAAATCACGGGCGATGATGCAGTCGTAGCGGCTGAAGTACAGAAGATTGTAGAGAATGCATCGCAGTATGCAACTCCGGAGGTATACGAGTTTCTTTTCAGCTCGATCGACCTCACTACGCTCAGCACAGAGGACAGCGTTAAGAGTGTGTCGAAATTTACACAGCGCGTAAACGACTTTGACAACGATTATCCGCAGTATAAGAATGTAGCGGCAATTTGCGTATACAGCAATTTTGCCGAGGTAGTAAAGGCAAACCTTGACGTAGACGGCGTTGATATTGCTGTTGTATCGGCAGGTTTCCCCTCAAGCCAGACCTTCGATGCTGTTAAGGTAGCTGAGGTAGCCATGGCAGTAGAGGGCGGCGCAAACGAGGTTGATATCGTAATGAACGTAGGTCGTTTCCTCGATGAGGATTACGAGAATCTTTGCGACGAAATCATTGAGCTCAAGCACACATGCCGCGATGCGAAGTTGAAAGTAATCATCGAGTCAGGATGTTTGAAGACAGCTGAGAATATCAAGAAGGCATCAATCCTGTCGATGTATAGCGGCGCTGACTTTATCAAGACATCTACCGGTAAGATCTATGACGGCGCATCGCTTGAGGCAGCATACGTGATGTGTCAGTGCATCAAGGAATACTATGAGATTTCTGGTCGCAAGGTAGGTTTCAAGGCCGCAGGCGGCGTTCGCACATCGGCCGAGGCAGTTGCATACTATGCAATTGTGAAGGAGGTATTGGGCGACGAATGGTTGAACCAGGATCTTTTCCGTATCGGCGCAAGCAGCTTGGCAAATGCATTGCTCAGCACCATGACCGGCGAGGAGGTAAAATACTTCTAATCGGCATCCATATCGAGAGAAAAAAATCTCTGAATACACTTCATACAATTCAGCATGAAATTTCGTAATCTCACAATAGCGACGCTGACACTCCTGATGGTGGTGTCGGCGTCGCTGTGCTTATCGGCACAGGAGCGCCGCCGTTATCAAACTTTTGGCGTTGCGTTCTATAACCTTGAGAATTTATTTGATACGATTAATAACAACGGCAAGTACGATTTAGAATTCTCGCCCCAAGGCGGAAATAAATGGGACAGCAAGAAATACTGGTCGAAGATTGGTAAGTTGAGCTATTCCATTTCGCAGATGACCACCAAGACCACGCCGCTGGGTCCGGCCGTGATTGGTGTGAGTGAGATTGAGAATATCACAGTGCTTCAGGATTTGGTAAAGGCACCTGCCATCAAGGACTGGAACTTGCAGATTGTACATCATGATTCACCTGATGCTCGCGGTGTAGATGTAGGATTGTTATACAACCCGCGATTCTTCCGTGTCATCAACGTTACAAATCATACGCTTAAGATCCCCACGTTGCCCAACTTCCGTACTCGCGACCAGATGTGTGTTGTCGGATTAATGGGCGGCAGTCGTATCGCCGTAATCGTAAATCACTGGCCATCGCGTCGTGGTGGCAACGACGAGAGTAGCTATCTGCGCGAGGCTGCAGCATCGCTCACCAAATCGATAGCCGATTCGCTTTATAAGGTGGATCCCTCGATCGGAGTGGTTGTGATGGGCGACCTTAACGACGATCCGAGCGATCGTAGCTGTGCCGTTACATTGGGAGCAGTGAAACGAGCTGCCGACACTAAGCCGGGAGGTTTCTTCAATCCCTTCTGGGAGAAACTCGACAAGGGTATCGGATCATATATCTATCGAGGCAATTGGGACCTCTTTGATCAAATCATCATAAACCGTAACCTTCTCGACGGAGTAGGCGGTTTGAAATATCTGAATGCGGAGGTGCTCAACAAGCCCTTCCTCCTGCAGACCGACGGACAGTATCGCGGTTATCCGCACCGTACTTTCTCGGGAGGTGCTTGGACCGATGGATATTCCGACCACCTACCGACAGAGATATACCTTGTGAAAGAGGTAAAATGATAATCAACTCACTTATTCACATATTGCAATTAACATGAGAATAAAACTAACAATGCTCATGCTTTTGTGCGTTTTGTTGCCCTCGTTTGCCGCAACAGGCATTAAGGGTCGCTTGCTTGACGCGCAAAGCGGAAAAGCCGTCGTCGATGCCAACGTCGTGTTGCGTGGCAAATCGATTTTCGTTACCAGTGGGGCGGACGGTACGTTTGTGATCTCAAATGCCAAACCAGGCGAGGATGTACTTCAAATCATCGCGAACGGCTATAAAGATGCCTATCAGGATGTGTCGGTAGTCGAAGGAATTGTTCGTAATATCGGCGACATCAAACTTGTGCCGATCAACGACATGTCGCAGGTGCTCGACGAGGCATTGGTATTCGACGAGGATGAGGTGCTCGATGACGAGGGTATGGGTCAGTCGGTAGGAACCATTCAGGGCGCAACCGACAATATCTACTATCAGGCATCGAACTATGACTTCAACAATATGGCTCGTTTCCGCTGGCGCGGTTACGAACAGAACTGGGGAGCATACTTCATCAACGGCGTTAACTTTAATGACGCGATGCGTGGCCGATTCAACTTCTCAGGATTGGGAGGTATGACATCGGGAGCGTTCAAGAATCGTTCTACAGACATCGGTCTGGAGGCAGCACCGTTTGCCTATGGCGACTTGGGTGGTGCAAGCAACTTCACCACCTATGCGTCGGAATATGCACCCGGCTTCAAGACCAATCTTTCATATACGAACAGCAACTACAAGATGCGAGCCATGATGCAGTACTCGACAGGATTGTTGAGTAACGGCTGGGCGTTTTCTGCGTCAGTAATTGGTCGTTATGCCCCCGAAGGTGTAATTGAGGGAACGTTCTATAATTCGTTGGGATATGCGTTGAGCCTACAGAAGGTATTTAACGAACATCACAGCTTCAACATTTCAACATGGGGCGCTCCGACTCAGCGCGCATCGAACGGTGCGGCTACTCAGGAGGCATACGACCTTGCCGGTTCGAACTATTACAATCCTTCGTGGGGTTATCTCAACGGTGAGAAGAAGAGCGCACGCGTAGTGGAATCTTTTAACCCCGTTGTGATTGCCAACTGGATCTGGAAGCCCAAGATGGGCACTATGCTCAACACCGGTTTGGCCGCTGAGAAGAGTCTCTATTCGAGCTCGGCCCTGAACTGGTATCAGACAGCCGATCCGCGTCCGGACTACTATCGCAATCTGCCGTCATACTATGCACCGACCGTGAAGGAGACAGAGAATCCTGACCTTTATGCCGCACAGCTTGCCGCACAGGATTACGTTCGCGAGTGGTGGAGCAACCCGGTGAATCGTCAGATCAACTGGGACATGCTCTATCAGACCAACCTTTTGAACCGCACGCAGTATGATCGTGATCCCTCGCTCGTGGGCCAGTCAAGCTATATCTTGGAGAACCGTCATTCAGACTATGACGCCTACACGCTGAGCAGCTATCTTGATCATCGTCTTAACGACAACATGACGCTTCAGGGTGGTGTTAGTCTTAAATATACTGATGCTCGTTATTACAAAACGGTACGCAACCTCTTGGGTGGTGAATACTGGCGCGACGTTGATAACTTCTCGGAGCGCGATTTTGCCGGCAACCTCAACATTCTTCAGAACGATATGCGTTATCCGAACCGCAAGGTGTATGAGGGCGACGTATTCGGTTATGATTACAACATCGAGAGCTGGATTGCCAATGCATGGTTGCAGAACCAGATCGTAACAACACATTGGAACATCAACTATGGCATGCAGATGACTTATACAAACTTTGTTCGTATCGGTAATATGCAGAATGGTCGTGCACCCGAAAACTCATTGGGACGCGGCGAAAGCCACTCGTTCGACAATGCCGCGCTCAAGGTAGGCGCAACTTATAAGCTTGACGGACGTAACTACTTTACAGGTCACGCATCTTATGGATCGCACGCTCCGCTGCCCGATGATACATACGTATCGCCGCGCACTAAAGACACTGCAGTGCAGGGCTTGCGTCCCGAGACTTTCCTTGCCACCGATCTTTCGTATGTATGGAACTATCCTCGTTTCCGTGGTTCGGTTACCGGATTCTTCACCGAGATGTGGGATGGAATCAAGCGTTCAGGCTTCTACGACTATCAGCTCAACACCTTCATGAACTACTCAATGTCGGGTATCCAGACAGAGTATAAGGGCATCGAGTTGGGTATGGAATATAAGATTCTTTCAAACCTTGCGGTTACAGCGGCCGGAACCTTGGCCAGCTATCAGTACAAGAACAATCCGATGGGTGTTCGCAGCTATGAAAACGGTTCGCAGGAAGACGTTGTTCGTCGCGTATATTTGAAGAACTATCACATTGGCGGCACACCGCAGCAGATCTATTCATTGGGATTGAACTACAATCTCAATATGTGGTTCTTCGAAGTTAACGGTCAGTGGATCGGCGACAACTGGGTTGAACTCTCGCCGGCACGTCACGAAGAGATGCCTGGATTGTGGAAATTCTGCAAGTCGGAAGAGGAGTATATTGCACGTCGCAACGAGATTACACGCGAGGAGAAACTCAATGGTGGTTTCGTGATGAACATGTCGGTAGGTAAGGTATTCTACACCAGCTTTGGTGCGGTAAACTTCAACCTGTCGGTCAACAATCTGCTCAACAACACCAAGATTCAGTCGGGCGGTTACCAGGAGGGTAAATTCGACTATACCGACTATAACGTGAACAAATTCCCCAACAAATACTACTACGCACAGGGTCTTCGCGTTTATGCCAACCTGGGCTTCAGATTTTAATTGGGATTGAGCAACAACTGAAGTTATTAAAACGACTTCACTGAAAAACTGAAAAAGATGAAAAATATAAAGAAATATATATCGATGCTTTTCTTGGGACTGTTGGCATTGACGGCTTGTAACGACGAGTTGGCACAGCCGCCGGTAGTACTTCCCGAGGGTGGAATCGGATCCGGAGCCTGGAACAATCCGATGACAGCCTATCAAGCATCGCTTGGCGCAACCAACGACACACTTGCTTCGGTGTGGGTGAAGGGTTATATCGTGGGTTATATCAACACGGCGTCGAGCAATACATTGAGTGCGGCCACAGCAACGTTTACCGTGCCTGCTACAGTAAAGACCAATTTGCTGATAGCCGGAAATCCCAATGAGAAGGATTGGCAGAAATGCGTTACTGTACAGTTGCCTTCAGGCGCTGTTCGCAATGCGTTGAACCTCGGTGATGTGCCCGCCAACCTGGGCAAACTTGTATGCATCAAAGGAACAACGGGCGATAAATACTGCGGAGCCTATGGCGTGCGTTCGGTATCGGCCTATAACTTTGGTGAGGTGGGCGTTGAAGATGGTAGCGATAAGCCGCAACCTCCGACACCGCCTGTAGTGACCGGGGATATCATTTACCAGGGCTTGGCAGCAACCGACACAGTAATCAACTGGACCTACGACAATGTGACGCTGACCGACGGCTTGACCTATATCTGGAAATGGAAGGCATACAACAATGCGTATTATCTGAATGCAAGCGGATATTTGAACAGTGCCGGTCATGACGCAGAGTCATATGCCATCTCGCCGGTAATCGACCTTACCAACTATAAGTCGGCAACGTTCGAGTTCGATCACGCAGCCAAATTCCAGACCACCATCAAGGAGCTCTGTTGGCCGGTGATTCGCGAAGAGGGCAAGACAGAATGGACCAAGCTCACGATTTTGGAGTGGCCTGGAACAACAAGCTGGACCTTCGTGAACAGCGGTGCGATGGATATATCGGCCTTTGCGGGCAAGAAGGTTCAGATTGGATTCCGTTACGGATCATCGACGGCCGGCGCCGATACATGGGAGATTAAGAATGTAAAAGTCACAGGTGTCAAGAAATAAAGAACATGAAAAAACTTAGTAAGCTATATCTGGGGCTGTCAATGGCGTTCGCGGCCACAGCATCGCTCTTCGGATTGTCGTCGTGTCAGGCCGACATGGAGACTCCGGAGTTGAAGGTGCCGGTAGCGACGATGGTTCCCAACACAACTATTTCGGATTTCAAGACCGCATTTGCGGATACGACAGTGCTTTGTCCGCTTAAGGATGAGGCGTCTAAGACCCCCTATATTATTCATGGTCGCATCATATCGAGCGATGCCAGCGGTAATATCTATAAGTCGATCATCATTCAGGATGAGACTGCAGCGATTACGCTGTCGGTGAATCAGAGTTCGACATATGCCGAGTATCGATTGGGTCAGGAGATTGTGGTGAATGCAACAGGTCTATACATCGGATATTATAACGGATTGCAGCAGCTCGGTTGGTTGGGCGCTCCATATAACGGTGTGAAACAGCTCGGTTTCATGGCGTGGGATCTCTTCTTGGGTCACACAGAGATGAACGGACTTCCGAATCCGAATACAGTGTCGGTGGCAATCGATGGCACCTGGCCTTCGGATTCACCCTACTGCGTAGTATCGACCTTCGACAAACTTCCGGCTTTGGGTGCGGAGTTCCGCAATATGCAGAGCCAGTTGGTGGAGTTCCGCAACGTGTCGTTTGTTGAGGGCGGCAAAGAGACATACGCGCCTTATCAGGAGAGCGTGAATCGTACGTTGAAAGATGCATCTGGAGCGACATTGACCGTTCGCACATCGGGCTATTCAAACTTCTATCAGGATACAATTCCCGAAGGCTCAGGAACTGTTCGCGGCATCCTTTCATACTATGGATCTGGCTGGCAGTTGTTGTTGCGCGGCAAGGGCGACGTAATGATTACCAAGAAGGGTCAGAAAGTAGATCCGTATACTATCGAGGAGGCCATGCAGATCGAGAATCAGGGCACCTTCGGATGGGTTAAGGGTTATATCGTAGGTTCGGTTAAGGCTGGCGTACAGAAAGTGGAGTCGGCTGCCGATGTTACATTCAAGGCCGATGAAACCGAATTGCAGAACAACATCTTGATAGCAGCTTCGGCAACCGAGACCGACTATAATAAATGTATCGCGGTATCACTTCCTGCCGGATCGGACTTCCGTAAGGCTGTTAACTTGCTTGATAATCCTCAGGTTCTGGGCAAGTCAATCCTTGTGAATGGTGTGTTTGCCGACTTCCTTGGTCTTCCCGGTTTGATCGACAATGCCGGCACCGGAGCCGATGTTGAGGTTGAGGGTGTAACGATCGGTGGCGGTAGCGGCACAACGACCGATGGCGACGGCACGAAAGAGCGTCCTTACAGCGTGACACAGATTGCGGCAATGACCACAGCCGTGACAGGAGTTTGGGTTGAGGGTTATGTTGCGGGCTATGTTCCGGCTATGACATGGAACGACGCTGTGTTTGGAACCACTGCAACCGAGGGTTCAACCAACTATACGAACGCAACGAATATCGTGCTTTCAAGTGTAGCTCCGACCGCGTCAAGTCTTACAAACTCAATACCTGTCGGACTTGCAACGCAACCGGCCGATGTTCGCGCCACACTCGGTATTTCAAAGAACCCGTCGATCTATGGCAAGAAGGTACTCGTAAAGGGTGATGCACAGACCTATTTCGGCAAATTCGGTTTGAAGAATGTAACAGAATATGTTGTCGATGATGCCGGTGGCAGCGGTGGTGGCGGTGGTGAGAATCCGCCTTCAGGCGAAATTACACCGAAGGGCGATGGTACGGAGGCTTCTCCCTATAACATTGCAGCCATCAAGGCAAAGACTCCGTCAGGAACCACAGTATTGGAGGAGAATGTATGGGTTGTAGGATATGTGGTGGGTTATGTACCCTCTGCAAAGTGGGCCGAAGTAGTGTTCGGCGGCACTGATATTCCGGCGTCTTATACTAACACCAATATGGTACTCTCGGATGTATCGACAGGCTGTTCGAGCGATAACTCAATACCGTGTCAGTTGCCGGCATCGCCCGCAACGATACGCACATCGCTTGGATTGGTAAATAATCCGGCTATCTATCTGAAGAAGGTTATGGTGAAGGGAAATATTGCCAACTACTTCAATGTGCCGGCCATTAAAAGCATCTCTGAATATAAAGAATTATAATTGAAATTTGTAGGGGGGGAGCGTGTGTGGGTATGTCCCTGCACGCTCCTTTTCTTATTGAAGTTGTTTTGAAAGACTTCTTCAATACTTCATTATTTTGCAAAAGAAACAGAATAGCGTATGAAGAGAATATTTACGTTATTGATATTGCTTTGTTGCTTTGTTACCATATCTGAGGCGCAATATCGAAAGGGATATTACGACAAGATGAATGGGAAGCAGAAGGCGGAATTGAAAGCTGCAGCCAAGGCGTGTGTTCAGAGTCACACGACATTGGTGTATACCGACCTGCCGAACTATTGGCAGTATTCCGACGTATATCCGGCGTTGGTCGACGGTCAGAAACGTTGGTGGGATATGTATTCGGCAGAGATATTCCTGATTAAGTCAAATCAAACAGCGCGAACAAGCTTCTCGGCCAACGGCATGAATCGCGAGCATAGTGTACCCAAATCATGGTGGTCGAAATCGGGTGATGTCGAATATACTCCGGCATATTCCGATATGTGGAATCTGTATCCGTCGGATGGCCCGGCCAATATGGCGAAATCGAACTATCCGTTGGGATTGTGTCAGACGGCATCGTTCAATAACGGAGTGTCGAAGATTGGCACTGCTAAAAGTGGATATGGCGGTGGGGCGCAGAAGGTATTTGAACCCGCCGATGAGTATAAGGGAGACTTTGCACGCGCATATTTCTATGTTGCAACGGTCTATGACGACATTAACTGGGTTATAAATTATATGTTTAGCCAGGAAGCATATCCGACGCTCGTGCCCTGGGCCAAGCAGATGTTGCTGGAATGGGCTCGTCAGGACCCGGTGTCGCAAAAGGAGATTGATCGAAACAACTCTGTTGAAATCTATCAGGGAAATCGCAATCCGTTTGTAGACTTTCCCGATTTGGTAGAATATATCTGGGGTACAAAAACCGGAGAGACATTCTATGTGAATGGAGGCTCGGATCCGGAACCGCCGATAACTGGCGATCCGGAGATAACATTGCCGGTGAATGGCGAGGCGCTCGACTTCGGACAGACAGCGATTGGTCAGACCGTGAAGCGATCGTTGAAGATAGAGGCGAAAAATTTGACAGCTCCACTTGAGGTTCGCGTTGTGGGTGCAAATAAGTCGTTGTTTGCTCCGCTAACACCAGAACCGAATGCCATACCGGCAGCAACCATTAACCGCACCGGCAATTATCTGATGGATATTAATTACTCGCCTGCCGAGGTTGGAAGTCATACGGCGAAGATAACTCTTACTGGAGGCGGCATGCCCGATGGCTTCAGCTTGGTGGTGAATTTGATTGGCGAGGCGAAGCCGGTGCCGGAATTTGTGACACTTACAGCTAATCAGCCTACCGATGTGACCGCCACCAGCTATACAGCAAGTTGGAGTGCAGTGCCGGCAGGTAAGGTGGCAGACTTCTATCTTGTGACACGTACACGCGTTGTGGATGGTCAGACCGAGGTTGAGACCTACGAAACTCAGGAGACATCGATGCGCTTCACCGACCGCGTGGCCAACGGACAGGAGACATACTATGTGCAGTATTCATGCTTGGGAATGTTGTCGCCCGTATCGAATGCCGTTGTAGTGTCAGGAAGTTCTGTCGATGAGTTGCAAGGCTCGGCGCCGGTGGCAATCTATCCTATCGACGGCGGCTTTATGGTTGGCGTTGTAGATGACGTTGCAACGCTGCGCGTCTGCAATCTGAACGGTGTTGAGGTGGTGAATCGTAGCGATGTGCGCGACGGTGAATGCTTCCTGTTGCCTCGCGGCGTATATGTAGTATGGTCGTCGGGTGCGAAGCCGCAGAAACTGATGGTAAAGTAACGACACCAACTTAAAAAAAATGATGCACTATGTCATAAACGCCCGACATAGTGCATCATTCATATAGAAGCTCACAAAAATAAATTCATAAAGTTTGCGAGCTACTTAGAAGTTGCATAAAAAACTTCGTTGAGTAATAAACGAAAATTAAACAGAAAAGAATTGCGAATTGGAAGCGACGAAATTTAAGGAGATACTGAGTCGGGCTTATGGTTCGATGCTTGCCAAGGCAATCTCTATTCTTCAAGATGAGGATAGGGCAAAGGATGTGGTCCAGGAGGTCGCTGTCAAGCTTTGGGAGCGCCCCGAGGGCCTGGAGAGGGCCGAGCGACCGCTGCTCTACTGTTTAATGGCCGTTCGAAACGAAGCCCTGATGAGTATTAGGGGTGAGAAACCAAAGGTTCAGATCGAAGATGCACACCAAGAGATAGGGAAATATTCGGATGCTCTCGAATATGAAGATATAATGAAACTGATGGAACGTTTGCCCGAAAAACAGCGGCAGGTATTCAGAATGGTGCATATCGATGGGTATGATTACGGAGAGATTGAGGAGCGGTTCGGAATGACTCAAGCCAATATACGGCAATTGTTATCGAGAGCCAGAAAGGGATTAAGAGAACTTTACGGAGAAAGGGGATTATAATGAAAACGCAGACGATTAACTATATGATGAAAGGTAGATTCCAGGAGTTGTTTGGGCGTTGGCTTGAAGCAACAACTACGAAGGCCGAAGAGCGGGAACTTCAGCAATTGGCCGTGGAGTTGGCGGGGGAAACCGACGACGAAACGCTTCTGGATGATATCGAAATGGTGCTTGCGCTTGAAACGCATCAGAATACTGATTTTATGCAGTTTCTGGACACAATGTGCGTGGGTCAGGATAATGGTTCCAATCAGCAAGAGGAGGCGGTTAGGGAGCCTGTCAGAGGCCGATTCGCATTCCGTCGTGTTCTGGGTATTGGCATTGGCGTTGCGGCATCATTGATGGTGGCATTTGTTGGCTTCAAGGTTTTGACATCCGACCAAGCGACTGCGACTGGCGATATGACGGCTACCGTACGAAAGGTAGTGGTTAAGAAGCCGGCTTCAGAGCCAATGGCGGCACAAACGGAAGCACCTGTCGTAGAGTCAAACAAGCGGACTTCGCACATAGAGGAATCACGCTCAGCAAGCGAGCAAATGCAACCCGTAGTTGAGGTTGAAGAAGCATCGGCGTCAGAGCCGTTGATGGCGCTCGAAGATGGCGAGATAACCGATCCGGAGGTGGCGCAGCGATACTTGAGTGGTGCGATGGCATTGTTGGCGCGATGTGCGGGAGTGGTCGAAACGGAGGTAAACAACTCGTTGGGCGGTGCGGAAATTGTGATGCGAGGCATTGATATTGCCGAGCAGAATGTGAATAACATTGCACAGGGCATCGTAAAGAGTCAGGAGCAAACTCAAAATATACGAGTGGAGCGAATGCGAAACATCATCATTGGCGGTGAGTAAGAGGAAACGTAGAAGTTTAAACGAATTCAGTGAAATAACATATAAAACAATATAATTATGAAGAAAACAATAGTGTCAATACTATGCCTGATGGCTATTTTGTTTAGTGGAGCCACAGCATCGGCCGAACGACTATTGGGCAAAATCCCCAAAACGACAGGGATGGAGAAGGTCTATTTGGGCAAGATGATGCTCAAATCAATGAATAATTTCAGGTTTAATATCAACGGCAACACCTTTGAAGGACCGAAAGATTTTGCCGACTATGTAGACAGTATCGATATATTCGAATTGCGCAGCAAAGAGGCTCGCGACCTGCTCTATGACGAGATGCAGAGCATCTTCTTTCATAATCCCAAAACCGAATTACTCACGGAGGTGAACAGCGACAGCGAGGCATTGTGGGTATATGCTGTGCCCAACCCGAAGCGTGAAGGTTATTACAGTAACTTGATTATTTGGAATAGTATCACAAAGAAAACACAGGCGGTTGAGCAGTATATTGTGAGCATTAGCGGTGACTTTACCCCCGACATCATCACTCAGCTCTTCAAAAACTACCAACCCAGCACCAAGAAAAAGGATAAGGATTAAGAGTGTGTTTGAATTTAATCCAGATTTATTTTTATAGATACTTTAGAAATCTTTTCGGTTCCCTCGAAGCCTGTTTTTGGTGCTTTTCGCCAAGATTTCTTCGGTCGCATAGCCCGCTATGCTCCCTCATCAACTTGCGAAAATCCCTCAAAAACAGCTCTTCGAGTTAACCGAAATTAAATACAAACACACTCTAAGACTCCATTCCCCTGAATAACAAAAATTGAGGGTTGTAGTCTAAGCAGGGACGGCGGATATTGGCCGCTACGCATAAGTGTTTCCTAAAATTTAGGAAAGATTTTCAAAATCTTTCCTAAATTTTAGGAAACTTTTTTGGAAATAATATGTATTATTCATAACTTTACAGGAAAGTAGGTGATAAGTTCTGTGAGTTTTAAACTAAAACAGATAACTATGAATAAAAATTACATAAAGAGTCAGATAGCTATGCGCCAATCGGAATTTCCGACCGACATTATGGCTCGAGCACAGCAGTTGCCTATCGACAGTGGACGTATAATTACAATTCCGGGTGTGCGACGTTGCGGCAAGTCGTCTCGAATGGAGTATGTAGTCAATGCTTTGCTGGAGGCGGGCGTGGAACGTCGACGGATTCTATGGGTAAGCTTCGACGATGAACGCTTGGTGCGGATGTCGTCCGATCAACTTCATGTTATAATCGAAGCATATAGCGAAATGTATCCGGATATTGATATGAAGTCAGTGTATGTTTTTTTTGACGAAATACAATTGGTTGACGGTTGGGAGTATTTTGTGATGAAATTGTATAAGCACTATACGCGAAATATCTATATCAGTGGTAGCAATGCATCAATGCTTAGTACGGAGTTGAAGTCGGCTCTGCGCGGTTGGCCATTGGAGGAGGAGACTATGCCACTGTCGTTTACCGAGTATTGCGGATTTAAGAAAATTGATACCAATAGTTGGCTCGAACAAGATTTAGCTCGAATAAAGAATGCATTTGCCAGCTATAACAATGAGGGAGGCTTTCCTGAGGTAGTTCTGACAGAAAACTCAATATTGAGAACAAGAATCTTGCAGACATATTTTGACACTATGTTGCTGAAAGATTTGGCAGAACATTATCGATTGTCGAATATAGAGGTGTTGCGCTATCTGTTAAAGCGTGTAATGAGCAATCTGACCAAGCCAACATCGGTTAATGCCTTGCATGGAGATATAAAGTCACGCGGTCTGAAAGTGAGTAAGGATCATCTGTATGATTGGATAAACTATGCTTGCAATATCTTTATGTTTTATCGTGTACCCAAGTTTAGTAGGTCGTTGCAGAAGGTAGAGAGCAGCCTGCCCAAGTACTATTGTATCGACAATGGTTTGCGCGACGCCGTATTGTTGCCACACAGTGATGATGATGGCAAGAAGCTCGAAAATACGGTGTTTTTAGAGCTGTATCGGCGGGCTACTGCGAATGAAAAGATATATTATTATCAAGATCGCGGTGAATGTGATTTTGTTGTAGAGCAAAGTGGCGAAGTGCAAACACTGATACAGGTATGTTGGTCGTTGAATGACGATGAGACTCGACGCCGCGAAATATCAGGCTTGCTTGAGGCCTATGATGCGTTGTCGGGAAGCGACTTATTAATATTGACAAATGATGAAGAGGAGACTATCGTAACCGAAACAGGAGTTAAAATCAACGTTATACCGGTATGGAAATGGCTACTTGGCCGTTAACTATAGTGGTGTGCGACATAAGAATATTTGCGAAACTTAAAAAGGGCGACCATACCGGTCGCCCTTTAAGATAAAAGAGAGTCAATGTTAGTAAATTGTATTTTGGGGATCGAAGTTTGTCCAACCGTTCAGCCAGTTATCTGAGGCATTGCGGAAAGCTCCGATGTATCCGCCTTTGCCATCGCTTAATTCGGTCGACGGGCAATAATTTTGACCAAGCTTATTGGGATCGAGGAGGTTCAGCGGGTTTTCTGCCATTACTTTATTGCCTGTTCCGGAGAGGAAGAATGTGTGCGAGAAAGAGATGCGTGTGCGATCTTCGGTCTTTGTCAGATAGTCGTAGAAGTAGTCTTGGTACTCCTTGTTTTTGTCCGTTCCGATTGCATTCATGCCCGAGAAAATGCAGTTTTCCAGTTTGAAAGCTCCATTCTGAGCATAAGATACAGTCTGTCCTTTTTCGCCGTCAACAATGAGACCGATAGGGAATCCAATAGCGAGGAGGTTGGAGATATTAAGTTTGCTACTGCGACGAATCTGTACGGCTGCTTGAAACTTGCCGAGTTTTGAACCGTTGTCGGGGAACATATTGCCGGCTGTAATATAGTCGGACGTATTTGCGAAGTCGGAATTCTTGGCAGTCATCGGACCAACAAGAGTAACGTTTTTGAATTTTGCAGAGGTGAAGGGAGTGGTTTCTGCGCCGCTGGCGTTGTTGTCGCTTTCAAAGCCGTTAGATTGCGACGTGTCGGCGATACGAGGATCTCTAACTGCCAAGCAATAGCTTACTTCGCCATCGAAGCCGTTGTCAGTGTCGAAATCATCGTCCCAACCCTTGAAAGCCACGAGGTGAGAGCACTTGGCCGAACCTCCGAACCATTCGAAAGAATCGTCGTTCGAATAAGATACTTGGATGTGGTCGATTTGTGTGCCGCTGCCAACCGAGCCAAAAGTTACGCCGTTAATCTCTTTGTCTGTGTCGAACGGATATCCGGCGAATTCCACTCGGATATAGCTATAAATACCCGAATTGTCGGCTTTGTTATTACCGCCGTGAATAGTGGTCGGACCACCTTCAATCTGCTGAGTGCCCTGATTGTTGAGCCCTTTGCCGCAGACGATGAGTCCACCCCAGTCGCCTGGGCGGCGTTGTCCCGGAGCTTGTGCGGATGTCAACACGATAGGTTCCTGGGCAGAGCCTTTCATTTCGCAGTATCCACCCGGTTCGATGATAAGGGCGGCCATGGTCTCCTTTTCGCCCTTGATGATTGTACCGGCTGGAATTTTGAGAGTAGCACCCTCATCGACATATACCCATCCCTTTAGGGTATATGTGCCCTTGGCGAGAGTAACGTTTCCAGTGAGATGGAAATTCTGAGTGCCGTTACCCAATTCGTTGCCGTTGAACACCAGTCCGGAGCTATAAGCAACGTTACCTTTGTATGTTACCTCAGGATTTTGATTTACAGGTTCATCTTCTGTAGATTTGCAACTCACGGCGAAAAAGCTCATCGCGCAAACTGCCGACGCCATGAAAAGACGGCGAAATTGTTTTGTTGTTTTGTTCATAATTAAAAAATATACTGTTAGAAACTATATGTAAGTGAGAGATTGAAGTTGCGTCCGGGCTTGTAGCTCTTAGTTATCTCTTCAATCTGTTTCGATTTGCCAAGCACGGTTACCTCCTCAATTTGCTTGAAGAGATATCGTTGTGCGAGGAGGTCGCGTACAGAAGCTTTCAAGTCCCAATGACCGAATTTCTTACCCATTGATAAATCGAGAGCGTGTCGCGGCATTTCGTATGAATTAGGGATGTTTCGCGATGTGCCGTCGGAGCTGATGCCATATTTGTTTCCGACACCGACAATGCGTTTGCCGATGGTGTTATAGAGCAACGCTGCCGACCAATCGTTGCGGTTGTAAAATAAGCCTGTGTTGATGAGATAGGGCGATTGTCCCTGCATTGGGCGGTCGATGTTGTTGCCTCGGTCGAAAGTTACTTTGCTCTTGATGAAAGAACCGTTAAACGAGAGGCTGAAGTCGTTGAGTCCAATAAAACCAAGATTCTTTCTAAGGTCAATTTCGATACCATAGTTGTTTGCACCCTTTGCATTGATGTAGGAGTATATCAAATCTGTTCCACCGGCCACGGTGTATGTCCATTCAATGGGATTGGTGAATTTTTTATAGAAAAGAGCCATCGATACAATTTCTCCTTTCGACGGGTATATTTCATATCGCAAGTCGAAATTTTGAATATAAGCAGCTTTGAGGTCGTAGTTGCCCATCACGTTACTTCCGAGATCAAAATCGTAATAAACTGTTGACGCAAGTTCTCGGAACTCGGGTCGATTGGTGGTGCGTCCATAGGCCGCTCGAATTTGATGAGTCTCATTGAGCTTGTAATTGACGTTTACCGAGGGAAATAGATCCTTATAGAAGTAATGGGTGTCTTGTAAACTGACCTCCGACTGACGGGTGTTCATCTGCAGAAGTTGATCGACATATTCATATCTCACGCCGCCATAGAGGGTGAGATAGTTCCATGGGATACTCACCCCGAGATATCCCGACAACTGACAGCTGCTTGCTTTATAGCAATTGAGATAGTTAACATTTTCATACAGATAGAGCTTGTCGGGTCCGTAATTATCCGGTATTAAGACGGCATTGGGGATGTTGTCGGAGAACTGAAATCCGTTTGGTAGCTTATTGGATGGTTGCCAGCCGTATTGAAATTCTCGGGCATCGAATGTTCTGCTACGGTATTCGGCATATGCTCCGGTCTTAATAGTGGGGGTGAACAATCCGATGGTTAGCTCCTTCTGGTAGTTTGTGTTGATAGAGGCAGTATGCTCTTTAAGTTGGGTGAATTCGCGACTGATTCGATAGATTCCCATTCTGTTGTCGGTTCGGTCGGTTTCTTGGATAAGTCTGCGATCGGGGAGGTTTCGGTCGGAATATGCATATCCGGCATGCCAGTCCCATAAAGACTGTTCGGAGAGTTCATGTCGTCCCGACACTTGCGAGTTAAGTGTGTTGCGAGACGAGTAATAATATTCGGTTTCTTGAATATTGTCAGGTTGGGCATTGAATCCAACGCGATTGGAATAACGATTCTTTACAATTCGATTAAAGATAGTTTTCCATTCGTAGCGATGGCTATTGTTGTTGGGGATGAACGAAAGATTTAACAATCCGCCCAATTTTGTGTCGTGCGAGAATTGATTGTCGATTGCTTTTCTCAGGAACACAGGTGTGTCATTCGTGACATCGTACGGACCATAGAGCGAGTTCTCCATGTCGGTAAGTGTGCGATATGAGTCTGAGAAGTAAATGCTTGTCAAAAGTCCAAGAGAGCCTGCTGATTCAAAGTTCCATTTATTGCTGTAGCTGGAGTTGAGTTTCAGATCGCCTACAGGTTTGCGAGTATATACTCTCCAGTCATTGTTGAATCCGTTCGACATCAGATCGATTCTGTTGCCATATCCGGGATAACAAGCCAAGGGGGAGTAGAATGTTCCGTTATACGGTTTTCCACCATCTTTATAAAACTTGAAGTCGCGAAAGTGAGTCATATCATTAATCGAACTACCCACCGAGATATCAAAACCACTATTTGTTGGCTGATATTTAGTTTTTATAAGCACAAATCCACCCGTAAAGTCAGAAGGATATTCCGGTGCAGGACTTTTTACAATAACGAGATTGTCGAGTTGTGAGCTTGGTAAAATATCGAACGAGAAAGCGCGTGAATCGGCTTCGGAACTGGGTACGGCGCTGCCGTTGAGCCAAACGTTGTTATATCTTTGAGAAAGACCTCTGACCATGACAAACTTTTCGTCGATAATCGAAATTCCCGGAATACGACGTATCACCTCCGAAGCATCTTTATCTTGCGTTTTTGCAATTTGCTGTGCCGACACGCCGGTTTGAACTACATTGCTGTTTTTCTCCTCTTCGATAATTGCAGATTCGGTGTCTTTTCGTGCCACGGCTGTAATCACGACTTCCGAAAGCGCAGTTGCCCCCGGATTCATAAAGAGTTCAAGAAAAGGAACCTCTTCGCCTCGTGGCACATTAGTAACAATTATGGTGTCGTTATAGCCGATATATTTTAGGGAAATTGAGTGTTTCCCCTCTTTAAGATTAATTGTAAAGCAGCCGTTAATATCTGTGACGGTTGCCACTTTAGATTCTATATCTCGAAAAGTTGCACCAATTAGCGGTTCTTTAGTTTGGCTATCGGCAATTCGTCCTTTAACGATTTTGGCTTGACCGGAGAAAACCGACGCAACCAAAATAGACAAAGTCAAAAAGAGAAATTTTGATTTCGATTTCATGATTGCAAGTGTAAATTATGAAGTTGTTTCTGAAATTCACTGCAAACTTATAAAGATCTTATTACAAAATTAATTCCTAAATATTAAAGGTTTGTTAAACAAATATAGTAAGGCTCCATTCCCTCGCATTAACAAAAATTGGTGAATGGAGTCTGAGTTAGCGGCAACGACGCTGCAAAAAATTCTCTTCATAGAACTACCAATAGTTCTGATTAAAAAAGAAGAAAAGAGGGTGATTGTGAAAAAATGTTGTGAAAATAATTGGAAATTATGAATATTTAATGTTATTTTGCCGAGAATTTCCACTATGAATGCTTTGTTTAGTGACAAACTGATTTTATGTGAATAAATTTAGTATATTCGCAGTGTAAATTTAGCTGTATAATTGTTATATAAGTATAAAATTAACGATGATTGTGAACCTAAGGGCAAAAAAGCTAATCGGGGGACGCAATCACTACCATAAAAAACACGTAAACGATTCGTTATGTTACAGGAAACGAATGTGAAGACCATCGGAAAGGTGGTGATTCGCTTCGCCGGCGATTCCGGCGACGGCATGCAGCTTGCCGGCAATATTTTCTCCAACATCTCGGCTGGAGAGGGAAATCAGATTTCGACCTTCCCTGACTATCCGGCAGAAATTCGTGCTCCGCAAGGATCATTGAGTGGAGTGTCAGGTTATCAGGTAAGTGTCGGCAACGACGTTCACACACCGGGCGATGAAGCCGATGTGCTGGTGGCGATGAATCCGGCAGCACTTAAGACTAATCTCCGTTATTTGAAGCCCGACGGCATCATTGTCTGCGATGGAGACTCCTTCACGCCGGCAAACTTGAAGAAGGCAGAGTATAAGACCGACGATCCGATATCGGAGTTGGGAATCGACCCGCGTCGTCTGATGTTGGTGCCGATGACAACACTTCTCAAGGCAACGCTCGAGGGCTCGGGCATGGATCAGAAGGGTATGATGAAGTGCAAGAATATGCTTGCATTAGGTATCGTATGCTGGTTGTTTGATCGTCCGGTTGATAGCGTTTTGAAGAAACTTCAGGCTAAGTTTGCCAAGAAGCCGGCAGTTTATGAAGCCAATGCCAAGGTTGTGAAGGCAGGTTGGGACTATGGTCACAACACACACAGCACGATGCCGGTTTATCGCATCGAGACAGCTACCAACCGACCGGGCACATATATCGATGTAACCGGAAACACAGCTACTGCATGGGGCTTGATCATGGCATCGGAGAAGAGCGGACGCCCATTGTTCCTTGGTTCATATCCCATCACCCCGGCCACCGATATTCTGCATGAGCTTGCCAAGCGTAAAGATCTTGGCGTAAAGGCATGCCAGATGGAGGATGAGATTGCAGGTGTATGCTCGGCTATCGGCGCATCGTATGCCGGTAATTTGGCAGTGACATCTACTTCAGGTCCTGGTTTGGCATTGAAGTCGGAAGCGATTGGTTTGGCCGTTATGGCAGAGTTGCCGTTGGTAGTGATCGACGTTCAGCGTGGTGGTCCGTCGACTGGACTTCCGACCAAGACCGAGCAGACCGATTTGATGCAGGCGCTTTATGGTCGCAACGGAGAGTCTCCGCTCTGCGTATTGTCGGCTGTAAGTCCGACCGACTGCTTCGAGATGGCGTTCCAGGCATGTCGAATCGCCGTAGAGCATATGACACCGGTAATTCTTCTTACCGACGCATTCATCGCCAACGGTTCGTCGGCATGGCGTGTGCCCGAGAAGGATGACTATCCTGAGATTAAGCCGCAGTTCGTGACTGCCGAGCAGTTGGAAGCAGGATGGAAGCCGTTCGATCGTAACGATGAGAACTTGGTACGCTACTGGGCTATCCCCGGCACAGAGAATGGTATGCACCGCGTCGGAGGTTTGGAGAAAGACTACAATACGTCGGTAATCTCGACCGATGGCGCGAACCATGAGCGCATGGTGCAGACACGTCGCGAAAAGATTGCCCGTATCGCCAACGACATACCGAAGATGGAGCCGATGCTTGATGCCGACGCCGATACAATCCTTTTGGGTTGGGGAGGAACATACGGCCATTTGCTGACAGCAGCCACCGAGCTCAACGCCGAGGGTCATAAGTGTGCATTCTGGCAGTTCCGTTACATCAACCCGCTGCCTGCCAACACAATTGAGTGCTTGAGCAAATATAAGAAGATCATCGTGGCCGAGCTCAATACAGGAATGTTTGCCGACTATCTGCAGATGCACTTGCCAGGCAAGGAGATATTGCGCATCAACAAGATAGAGGGTCAGCCCTTCTTGGTGAAAGAGATCGTAGAGGGCGTAAAGCGTCACATGGAATCATAACTAACGCGTAAAAAATAAAAGATATGGAAGATCAGAATATGACGGTATTTACACCGGCAGATTATAAGAACGGACAAAATGCGCGTTGGTGCCCGGGATGCGGCGACCACGCCATTCTCAACGTGTTGCACAAGGCGATGGCATCGTTGGGCATCGCACCGAAAGATACGGCAGTTATTTCGGGTATCGGATGCTCGTCGCGCCTTCCTTACTATATGAACACCTATGGCATGCACACCATCCATGGTCGTGCGGCAGCAATCGCCACTGGTGTCAAGACAGCGAATCCGGAGTTGACCGTATGGCAGATTTCGGGCGATGGCGACGGTCTCGCCATCGGCGGTAATCACTTCATACACGCCATTCGTCGTAACATCGACATTAACATCCTGTTGTTCAACAACAAGATCTATGGTTTGACCAAGGGTCAGTATTCACCGACATCCGATCGCGGTGCTGTGACTAAGTCAAGTCCTTACGGCACAGTAGAGGATCCGTTTATACCGGCAGAGCTCTGTTTCGGTGCACGCGGCAACTTCTTTGCGCGCGGCATAGATATTACGCTCGACGTAACGCGTGATATTATGGTAGCGGCAGCGCGCCATAAGGGAGCGTCGGTAGTAGAGGTGCTTCAGAACTGTGTAATCTTCAACAACGGTATTCATAATTATATTACAGACAAGGAGTTGCGTCCGGAACACACAATCGTGTTGCGTCATGGCGAGAAGATGCTCTTTGGCAAGGAGATGCAGCGCGGTCTGGTACAGGACGGCTTTGGACTGAAGGCAGTTACTATAGGTGAGGATGGCTATACGCTCGATGATATCCTGGTGCATGATGCACACTGCGCGCAGAACTTCCTGCACCAGCAGTTGGCCATGATGGATGGACATGAGTTGCCCGTGGCACTTGGAGTGATTCGCGATTACGAGGCACCGAGCTATGAGACAGAGGTTGCGAACCAGGTTGAGGAGGTCAAGGCCAAGAAAGGCTACGGTTCACTCCGCGACATGATCTTGTCGACTTGCGACAGCTGGGAAATCAAATAAAAGAAGTTTAAACTACTTCGAAAAAAAACGAAAAAAGGGACCAAGTAAGGTCAAAATAGAGAAAAAATGTGCACAAACTTAAAAAATTTGTGCACATTTTTATGTTAAAATTTTTATGTTTGAAAAATTTTGATTTACTTTGCACTCTGAATAATAGTATAAATTAAGAAAATTCATTAACAATTTAAATCTTTTTGATATGTCTGAAGTAGCAAACAGAGTAAAAGAGATCATCGTAGACAAGCTCACAGTAGATGAGAACGAAGTAACACCGGCAGCTGAGTTCAGCAAGGATCTTGGTGCAGATTCACTCGACACAGTAGAGTTGATCATGGAGTTTGAGAAAGCATTCGACATCCAGATTCCGGACGCAGACGCAGAGAAGATCACTACTGTAGGTGATGCTATCGAATATATCGAGTCACACAAGTAATCAACAGGTTTCATAGCAAAGCCGGGGCGCAAGCCGACGGCGACTGAAACAACACATCTCTATGGAATTAAAAAGAGTAGTAGTGACCGGACTAGGCGCGTTGACCCCGCTGGGCAACGACGTTGCGACCACTTGGGAGAATGCCAAGAATGGAGTAAGCGGCGCAGCACCGATCACTCACTTCGATGCCAGCACTTTCAAGACTCACTTTGGCTGTGAGGTAAAGGATTTTGATCCGTCACAGCACTTTGACCGTAAGAAAGCGCGTCAGTTGGATCTTTACGCAATGTATGCGTTGAGAGCCGCCGACGAAGCGATTGCGGATGCGGGTCTGGAGAATGAGGGTGTCGATAAAAACCGCGTCGGAGTAATCTTCTCCGCCGGCATTGGAGGTCTTCACACGTTCGAGGAGGAGGCAGGTTATTATGCAGTCCACGGTGCGGAGCAGGGCCCGAAATACAATCCATTCTTCATTCCGAAGATGATTGCGGACATCGCTGCCGGACACATCTCAATCGAGCATGAGTTCAGAGGCCCGAATTTTGCCACCGTATCGGCATGTGCGTCATCAAATCACGCGCTGATTGATGCCTACAACTACATTCGCTTGGGTATGGCAGATGCCATCGTAAGCGGTGGAGCAGAGGCAGCTATCTATCCTGCCGGTGTAGGCGGTTTCAATTCAATGAAGGCATTGTCGACACGCAACGACGATCCGGCTCGTGCATCACGCCCGTTCAGTGGCTCGCGCGACGGATTCGTAATCGGCGAGGGCGCAGCAGCCATCGTGCTCGAGGAACTTGAGCATGCCAAGGCACGCGGTGCACACATCTACGCCGAAGTTGCAGGTGGCGGTATGAGTGCAGATGCATATCACATCACAGCTACCCACCCCGAGGGTTTGGGTGCAAAACTGGGTATGCAGAACGCTCTTAACGATGCCGGCATGAAGCCCGAGGATATTGATTACATCAATCTCCATGGTACTTCAACTCCGGTTGGAGACCGTAGCGAGGCTCAGGCAATTGTAGAACTCTTCGGTGAGCATGCCTACAAGATGAACCTTAGCTCAACTAAGTCAATGACAGGTCACCTTCTTGGTGCAGCCGGTGCGTTGGAAGCAGTGTTGAGTATCAAGGCACTTGAGAATGGCATCGTACCTCCGACCATCAATCACGACGAGGATGACCTCGATCCGGAGATTGACTACAATTTGAACTTCACGTTCAACAAGGCGCAGGAGCGCGAAATCAATGCGGTTCTTTCGAACACATTCGGTTTTGGTGGTCATAACGCCTCGATTATTCTTAAGAAATACAAAGAATAATCATACACACAGTGCAATAAAAGATAGATCCTTCTCGAGCAATCGAGAAGGATTTTTTTGCTCTAAAGTTATGAAAATTGCAAAAAAAATAGTAAATTTGTAAGTTGAAATTTCTGTTTGAAAAACAACGCCTTTTGATGCAAAATCGAGGCAGAATCTCATAGAAAATTTTGACTGATATTTACGAAAACCTAAGAGGTGATTAAATCGTATTATTCGAAGCGAAAATTCTTAAAGAGGGAGTTTGTTAAATAGCTTCGGAAGAATAAAGTTTAAGACACTTCAAAGCAATAAATATAAAATATGGCAACTGAAGAGGAGAAGAGATATCAAGCGGATAATATCCAGGTGCTCGAGGGCTTGGAGGCGGTGCGAAAGCGTCCTTCAATGTATATCGGCGATACTGGTATCCGCGGTTTGCACCATCTGGTTTATGAGGTGGTCGACAACTCAATCGACGAGGCGTTGGCTGGCTTCGCAAATCATATCGACGTAACAATCACCGAGAATAACTCGATCATGGTTGTGGACAACGGTCGTGGTATTCCGGTTGATATGCACGAAAAGATGCATAAGCCTGCGTTGGAGGTGGTGTTGACAGTGCTCCATGCCGGTGGTAAGTTTGACAAGGGCTCATACAAGGTGTCGGGCGGTTTGCACGGTGTTGGTGTGAGCTGTGTGAACGCATTGTCGGACTATCTTCGCGCCGAGATTCACCGCGATGGTAAAATCCATATGCAGGAATATGCTTATGGCAAGCCCACTTCGCAGCTTTGCGTAATCGGCGAGACAGATCATACTGGTACAACCGTACTCTTCCACCCCGATAACACAATCTTCAGCGAGTCGGTTTATGACTACGAAACGTTGGCGAACCGTCTGCGGGATTTGGCATTCTTGAATGCCGGCATTACATTGACGCTCACTGACTTGCGTCAGCGTGATGAGCAGGGTAATCCTCGCAACGATGTTTTCTACAGCGCCGATGGTCTGAAGGAATTTGTGAAATATATCGATGCCGGTAAGGAGCCGTTGATCGAAGATATCATCCATCTCAACACCGAGCGCGCCGGAGTGCCAATTGAGGTTGCGATGACTTATAACACAGACTTCAACGAAAATATCTATTCTTACGTAAACAATATCAATACCATCGAGGGTGGTACGCACCTTACAGGTTTCCGCCGCGGTTTGACTACGACGTTGAAGAAATATGCCGACGAGAAGGGACTTTTGGATAAGTTGAAGATAGAGCTTTCGAAAGAGGACTTCCGTGACGGACTCACGGCTGTGGTATCGGTAAAGGTAGCTGAGCCCCAGTTCGAGGGTCAGACCAAGACAAAGCTTGGTAATAACGAGGTTGGTGGCGTGGTGCAGAGCGCAGTCAGCGAGGCACTTGGCTATTATCTCGAGGAGCATCCGAAGCAGGCCAAGGCTATTGTAGACAAGGTTGTGTTGGCAGCACAGGCACGCCATGCGGCCTACAATGCCAAGATGAAGGTGCAGGGAAAGAGCACTGGTGTGGCAGCAGGATTACCAGGTAAACTGGCGCCCTGTAAGAGCCGCATTGCCGAAGATTGCGAAATCTTCCTTGTCGAGGGAGACTCGGCGGGCGGATCGGCCAAGTCGGGACGTAATCCGCTCTATCAGGCTATCTTGCCGTTGCGCGGTAAGATCCTGAATGTAGAGAAGGCGATGGATCACAAGGTGTTGAGCTCGGAGGAGATTGTGAATATTTATCGAGCGCTTGGTGTTACAATCGGTACGGAGGATGATCCGAAGGCACCGAATATGTCGAAGTTGCGCTATCATAAGGTTGTGATCATGACCGATGCCGATGTCGACGGCGCACATATCGCGACACTCTTGATGACATTCTTCTACCGTCGAATGCGTCCCATCATCGATAATGGATATCTTTATATCGCTACGCCGCCGTTGTATAAGTGTACCATCAAGGGCAAGAAGGATAAAGGTTCGGAATATGCATGGAACGAGCAGCAGGTGCAGCGCTTCATCGATACGAAGTGTAACGGCGACCGTTCGAAGCTCGTGTTGCAGCGCTATAAGGGACTTGGTGAGATGTCGGCCGACCAGTTGTGGGAGACGACCATGGATCCGGAGAACCGCATGTTGAAGCAGGTATCGCTGCTGAACGGTGCTGAGGCCGACCGCACATTCTCGGTATTGATGGGCGAAGAGGTTGCACCGCGTCGCGACTTCATTGAGAAGAACGCACCTTATGCAAATATTGACACATAAAATTGGATGTTATGCCTTTGAGGGGCAGAGATAACAAAGCGCCCGCATAAACTTGCGTTTATGCGGGCGCTTCTTTTTTTGGGAGGGGAGTTAACTGGGGACTCCGGGGCGCATAAATGCGCTTGCACTCGACACAAAGAGGCGCGATTTGAGGCGCGACATTGAAGAAGGAGGCACACCGGGGGGGGGGGAGGAGGCGCGGGCTTAGCGGGAGAGGCTGGCGAAGAGGCGGATGTAGGCGGCGGCTACGGCGGCGGCGTCGAAGCGCTCGATGGCCGCGCGGCGCATGGCGGTGCGGATTTCGGTGCCGGTTGCAACTTGAGGGACGTCTGTGCCGTGTGTGGGTGCCGGTTCTGCGTCAGTGCTGTGTGTTGGTGCAGGTTCGGCGTCGGTGCTGTGGGCCCAGATGATGCCTTCGGCAATGCGGGCGGCGTTCTCGTCGCGGGTGCCGAAGGGGGCAAGCCAGCCGGTTTTGAGATGCTCGATTATGTCGGCTTGTCCACCATGTTCCAGTGCCACAGGAATGCATCCGTAGGCTTGGCCCTCTATCAGTGTGCCGGGCAAAGTCTCCCAGTCGGAGGCCGAGACAACGATCGATCCTTCGGCATATAGTTTCGGTAAAGTGGAGGGAGCCACCACCCCTAAATGGCGATGAGCAATAGGGACGTTGTCAAGAAGCTCCGGATTGCGGATTGAGCCGTAGGTGATTAGCTCAAGTTCTTCAGCCACAGAGGGGTGTTTCTCTTTTATGATGCGCAGAGCGACGATGAGAGTATCGAGACCTTTTAGTGGGTCGTCGATTCGAGCGCCGCCAAAAATGATTCGGCCGCGTCGACGAGCGGTGTTGGGCATCGGTTCGCCGAAGGGGAAGGCATTGGGTATAACACTGATTGGGGCATTGCGTAATAGCGATGAGGCGCGAGCACGCTCGGCGAGCCAACGACTCACTGCGACGAAATGAATGGGAGTGTCGGTATAAAGCTTTTGCTTCTTTTGCCAGATGCGATGTGCCAGTTGTTTGCAGGCAAGGGGAGTTGAGAGAAGAGGGCAGTGGTGGCAGTCATCGAGATATTGATTACAATCGTATGCGTGATGGCAGATGCCGGTCATGTTCCACATGTCGTGCATGGTCCAAACAATCTTCTTCCCCATTTGGTGGAGTCGACGTATATCTTTGAACGACAAGAAGCCTTGGTTCACCCAATTCAGGCAAACAATGTCGGCCTCTTGTATAGCAGGGTGCGATGTGATATCGACGCCATCGGAGGCCGTGTCTATTTTGAAAAGATTCTTGCGGTCAAAACCATTTAGAAGGAAAATCTTGAGCCGCTCGGCGATAAAAGCGCGTTTCAGCTCTTGTTTCGAAGCTGCGACATCAACAAAAACGGAGTCGGAACGCTTGTCAGCGACAAGCATTCGCGCATCGATGCCAGCATCTCGGAGTGCTGACATAAGTCGCATCGTGACTACAGCCGCGCCTCCCACGGTGTCCGATTTGCAAACAAGCACTACTTTCATATGCGTTCAAGAGTAAGGAAACGATAGTTGATGCCGTTTTTTGAAGTCAGCACTTCGGTCGATTCGATTGTCTGCCACTCATTGGGATTGATCGACGGGAAAAAAGTGTCGGCGTCGGGTGTTGAGATCTCTATTTGCGTAAGGAAGAGTTTTGAGCATAGCGGCAATGCTTCGCGATATACAGATTCACCCCCGATGATGAATGCCGGAGCATTGTCGGTCATGGCGATTGCCTCTTGGAGTGAAGAAGCCATCTCCGCTCCCTCCTCTTGAAAATTGCATGAACGAGAAATTACGATGTTCCGACGTCCGGGCAACGGACGGCGGGGGAGCGACTCCCATGTTTTACGCCCCATGATGACAGTCGCGCCCGATGTAATCTCTTTGAAATGTTTGAGATCTTCGGGCAGGTGCCAAGGCATGTCGCCGTTGCGTCCGATAGCAGAATCGCAACCAACCGCCACGATAGCGGCAAGGTTCGATGGGAGTATGGAGTTGTTGTTAACCATAGAATGAATCAATGAAGTTGTTTAAACTTATTTACGAATCTTAAAATGAAGTT
>QLIP01003238.1_pt1 | contig 32255 bp, 34 predicted proteins | sample 1769771 | NCBI WGS metagenome assembly QLIP01 (sample SAMN09428762, study PRJNA476227) | Gut metagenome, whole genome shotgun sequencing project. | isolation source: cecum | host: Rhizomys sinensis | place: China: Jinsha town of Minqing, Fujian Province | collected 2013-09-23 | reverse complement strand
CAGGGGGTCGAGGGTGCCAGCGTGGCCCACCTTGAACTTCTTCATGTCATGACGGCGACGCAGCACACCACGCAGACGGCGCACCAGGTCAAAGCTGGTCCAGCCGTAAGGTTTGTCAATAGCAAGTATTTGTCCAGAAAGGAAATCCATTCAATATCAAATAAATAAAGGATACAAGAGGCAAAGGGCACCAGCGCACACACAATAGACGGCAAACCAAATGAGTTTACCCTTCTTCACGATGTTGACCATCCACTTGCAGGCCATGCAACCCACAATGAACGAAGCCAAGAAGCCCACCAACATAGGAACGAAACCTACGGCAGCTGTGGCGGCCGCATCGGCGGCGGGGGCAATCATATCCTTGATGTCGAGCAGACCTTCACCGAGGATAGGGATAATGACCATGAAAAAGGAGAATTGAGCCATTTTGGCGCGGTCGTCGCCCAGGAGAATACCAGTGGCGATGGTGGTGCCAGAGCGCGACAGACCAGGGAGCACGGCCACGGCTTGCGAGCAGCCGATGATGAACGCGTCCCACCAAGAGATGTCGCGACCAGTGGGGGCGGAGGCAGGGCGGGTGAGAGTTTCGCGAGTGCGAGTGAAATAAGCGAAAGCTAACAGCAGGGCGGTGATGAGCAGACATACACCCACCACAGTGAGATTGCCGTCGAAGAGAGCCGAGATTTGCTTCTTGAAGAATACGCCCACGATGCCTACGGGAATACAGCTCAAGAGGATTTTGCACACATAATAGAAATTATCGTCGCGCTTAAATCCGAAGAACGAAGTGAGCAAAGGGAGAAACTCCTTCCAGAGCACCACGATGGTGCTGAGGACGGTGGCCACATGGAGCATAAGGCTAAATTCGAGCGAGTCCTCGGCTTCGATGTTCAGGCCAAGCACCTGCTTCATGATTTCGAGGTGACCGCTTGAGGATATGGGCAAGTACTCCGACAGACCTTGCACAACGCCCAGAATAAGGGCATCAATCCAACTGATAGGCTCCATAAGAGTTACTTTTTAGTGTTAGATTTTTTGCGATAAATAATGGCGAAGCCCATGAAAGCGAAACCGAGGAAAGTGATGGCCGGACCGACAACTATGCGTCGGGTGGAGAAAATATCGGGGTTAAAACCCTCAGCATTGGTGGAGCCACCGAGCATGAGGAGGAAGCCGATGATGATAGCTGCGCCAGCAATAGCCATCATTATGAAGTTGGAGCGCACGAGCGGAAATTCCTGCTTGGTTTCCTTGTCGAGTTGTTCTTGGTTGAGGTTGTCAGACATATCGATTTAGAATAATTCGTCGTAGGACTTAGTGAGATAACGCTGAGTGGAGATGAGGGCGGCACCGAGGCAGATGATGAGGCCGAGACCGAGCATCGCAGCACACGAGATGCCGAGCATTTCGGACGTAGCCACCTGACGCAGCGAGCCATCTAAGCGCCAGAGATACAGATAAATACCGCCCAACACGGCCGAAGCCACCACGGCAGCCACCAGGGCTTGCAGCAGATTGCTCAGCATGAACGGACGACGAATAAATCCGCGGGAGGCACCCACGAGTTTCATCGTGTGGATAATGAACCGACGCGAAAAGATGGTCAGGCGAATAGTATTGTTAATGAGTACAAACGAAATGGGGAGCAGCACCAAGGCAGCGATGCCAAGAATGAGCATGATAGTGTGCAGATTGTGATTGACCTGCTCCACCACCTCAGTGTGGGCGTTGATTTCCTGCACGGTAGGGATTTTCTGGAGCGCAGCCACAATGCGATCGAGCGAGTCGGCACAAGCATAATTGGCCTTGACATTCACCTCAAATTCGGGCAAGAAAGGATTGACATCGAGCATCTCGGTGAGATTTTCGCCCATATCCTCGCGCCAAGCATCGTTGGCCTGCTCAGGCGACAGATACTTATAAGAAGATACGTAGGGGACCGAAGCAAACAACTGCTTAAACTGGTTGACATCATCGAGCGTGCTTTGCTCGGTGAGCACCACGTCGAAGCCCATATGCTCCTTAATATCACGAGTTACAGAGCCAGCGGCCAACGCCAGCGACACCACTATACCCAGCAGCAAAAGGACCAAAGCCACGGACATTGTAGCCGTAGTTTGGACGCTGAGTGATGAAAATCCTTTTCGCGCTTTCATTGTGCAAAGTTACGAAATTTTCACCCCCCTTGTCAAGTTTTTTTGCAATTATTTTTCAAGACCCCACATAAATAAATGAAAATCAAAGCCTTGCAAGACCCCAAAGAAATTATTTTTTATCCAAAAATATCGCAATTCAAAAAAAAATCGTACATTTGCACTATGATTAGAATAGAAGAAGGTTGGCGCGAAGCCCTCGCCCCCGTATTTTCGTCGCCTCGATGGCAGCAAACAGCCCAGGCCATACGCCAGGAGTATGCCACCACCGAAGTGTACCCCCCTGCGGCTAAAATCTTTGCCGCCTTTGACTTATGCCCCTTTGCGGAAGTCAAGGTAGTAATTATTGGCCAAGACCCCTACCACGGACCAGGACAAGCCAACGGACTCGCCTTCTCCGTGAACGACGGCATAGCGATCCCCCCCTCACTGCAAAATATCTATCGCGAAATTGAGCAAAGCACAGGCACAAAAATGCCCCCCTCGGGCAACCTCGAACGCTGGGCTCGCCAAGGTGTGCTGCTCCTCAACAACAGTCTATCCGTGCGCGCCAGACAAGCTGGCTCACACGCCTCCATGGGGTGGAACTACCTCACCGACGAAGCCATTCGCACCCTCGCCGCGCAACGCAAAGGCCTCGTGTTCATGCTCTGGGGCAGCCATGCTGGCAGTAAAGCCGCACTTATAAATCAGGCCGACCACTTAGTGCTGCGAGCCCCCCACCCTTCCCCGCTCAGTTGCTGGCGCGGCTTCTTCGGCTGCAACCACTTTGTGCTGGCCAATAACTACCTCACCCAACAAGGAAAAGAACCAATCAGATGGTAAAACGAATAAACGAACTCCGCGCTCAAGGGCTCAACTGCGCCCAATGCATCGCCGCACTCTATGCGCCCCAACTCACCACCGCCTCGGCAGGCTTAGGCGGCGGCGTGGGCGGCACGGCCCACGTGTGTGGATGCGTGTCGGCCATGGCGTTAGTGGTGGCCGATCGTCACTATGGCTCCGCGACCGACAAAGGCGCCGTATACAACGAAATCAAGACCCTCACCGAGCAATTTGCCGCTCGCAACCAAGGGCTGACCGACTGCCGCGACCTGCGCCAACCTGGCCGCAAACCGTGCAGCGAATTAATTCTCGACATGGCTCAAATCCTCAATGAAGCAGGTTATTAGTATGCTCCTGAGCCTCGTGCTCAGCCTCTCCATGGCGGCTCAAACCACTCAAACTGAGGTGTTTGACCCCAACTTCAAGTCGCTGCAAATATTTGGCGACGGCAACCGCCAGTTGCCGCCCATTGTGCGACTCGGAGTGGCCGACAGCTACGTCACCATCACCTTTGACGAACTCGCGGAGGCCGACCGCCCTCTGCGCGCCCGACTCGTGCACTGCGACTGGCAATGGCACCGCTCAAGCATACCCGACACCGACTACATCGAAGGCTTCAACCAAGCCGACATCACCGACTACGCACTCAGTCGCAGCACCCTCACCCACTTCGTTAACTACCAATTCAGCATACCCAATCCCGACCTCAACCCGCTGCTCAGCGGCAACTACCTCGTGGAAGTGTACAGCCCCGACGACCCCGACGAAGTGCTCCTGCAAGGACGCTTTATGGTGAGCGAAGACGTTGCCGCAATCCAAGCCAAAGTGAGTACCGCCACCGACGTGGACTATAACTCCCGCCACCAGCAACTCGAAGTGGACGTAGACTTGAGCCACACCTCTATCGACGACTGCTTCAACTCGCTGCGCCTCGTGATAGTGCAAAACGGACGTATCCGCCACGTCCTCGACCGCCCGCAGCGTATGACCCCGCAAGGAGTGCTCTACGCCCACCAAAAGCAGCTCATCTTTCCCGCAGGCAATGAGTTTCGCCGCTTTGAAACGACCAACGTCAAATACCCCGGCATGGGAGTGGCTCGATATGACTACATCGACCCCTACTACCACGCCGAACTCCTGCCCGACCAACCGCGTGCCGACCAAGGCTATATCTACGACAACGACCAAAATGGGCGCTACTTCCCCAACGTCACCTTCAGCGATGAACCGATGCTCGAAGCCGACTATTTGCTTGTGCACTTTGCCCTGCACTCGCCCAAGTTGAGCGGCAAACGGGTGTACATCGAAGGCGACCTCACGCTCAATCAGCTCAACGACGACTCCGAGATGGTATATGACTCCGACCTCGAAGCCTACACCAAGACTCTCCTGCTCAAACAAGGCCTCTACAACTACCGCTACACCACTGGCGACGACGAGAATAACCCCTTAGAAGGCAACCACTACGAGACCGCCAACGAGTATGAAATACTGCTCTACTACTGCCCACCCATGGCGCGCTACGACCGCCTAATCGGCTCATTACTAATCCGCTAACACAACACTTACGCAATATGTTTGAAATCCAAAATACCCTGGTATCGCTCGACCTGGCCGAAGAATTTTTCTGCTGCGACTTGGAGCAATGCAAAGGCCAATGCTGCATTGAAGGCGACGCTGGTGCACCCGTGACCCACGCCGAATGTCGCGAAATTCGTCGCGCACTGCCTGCCACCGCCCCATTTATGCTCCCTCGCGCCCTCGAAGAGGTGGAAGCTAACGGCGTGTCCTACGTTGACGAAGAGGGCGACCTGGTCACCACGCTGCTCGATGGTCGCAACTGCGCCTTCACCTGCTACGGCCCTGGCGGCGTGTGTCTCTGCGCCCTCGAAGCCGCCTACCGCAAAGGCCTCACCACATGGAAAAAACCGATTTCCTGCTCGCTCTACCCCCTGCGACTCACCGAATACGAACATTTTACGGCTGTCAACTACCACCGCTGGGACATCTGCAAATCGGCTCGCGCCAATGGTCGCAAACTCGGCATACGTCTCTACGAATTTCTGCGCGAACCGCTCATTGAGCGCTTTGGCCAAGAATGGTATGACGAACTCGCCCTGGTGTGCAGCGAATATCTCAAGCAGTATTCATGAAAATACTCCATATACTGTTTAACATTTCAGCCTTAGGCGGCACCGAGATGCTCCTGGTGGATATGGCCAAGCGCCAAGCCGCCGTGGGGCATCAGGTGGAAATCGTAATCATCAATCGCGAAAACGACCCTGCGCTGCTCGCCCTCTTCGGCTCGGAGGTGCCCGTCCACGTAGTTGGGCGACCTACGGGTTCGAAAAATCCATGGTATATGCTCAAGCTCAATCGCCTAATTAAGCGACTGCGCCCAGATGCCATGCACCTCCACAACGAGCGCATTATGGGGCTACTCTTCTCCAACTACCAAGCTCGCACCCTGCTCACGCTCCACACCACCGGTTTGCACGTGTTGCGCCCCGAACGCCACGACCTCATCTGCGCCATTTCGCAGGGAGTGGCCAGCGAAATACGCACCCGTCAAGGGGTGGAGTCGGTGGTGGTGTATAACGGCATCGACACCTCGGCCATTGCCCAACGTCAACCCGACGCACCTGCCCACTCGCCCTTCCGCATAGTGCAAGTGGGTCGACTCGACCACAGCATTAAAGGACAAGACCTACTGATTGAGGCTCTCGCTATCCTGCGCGACGACTATGGCATCGATGCCCAAGCAACGCTGATTGGCGGCGGAGCCTCCGAACAGCACCTGCGCACCCTCGCCGCGCAACGCGGCCTGAACGAACGAGTGCACTTCGCAGGTTCGCAAGGTCGCGAATATATATATGCCAACCTGGCGCATCACGATCTGGCCGTGCAGCCCTCGCGCATCGAAGGATTTGGTCTGACCATTGCCGAGGCTATGGCCGCTGGGCTGCCTGTGGTGTGCAGCGATCTGCCCGGGCCAATGGAAGTGGTGGGCAATGCGCCCAACAGCATCTTCCACAGCGGCGACCCACACTCTCTGGCCGAGGTCATAGCTGCGCAAGTGGCTCGCTACAGCCCAGCCACTCCCTCACGTAAATTCGACATCCAATCAACCGTTCAAAACTACCTCTCCCTCTATTCCAAATGATTACTGACCTCAAAAACCGAATACTGAACGGAGGCGACATCACCGCCGATGAAGCTCTTGCCCTGGTCAACCTCCTGCCTACCCAATCGCAGCAACTGCGCGACGCTGCGGCCGAAATCACCGCCGCTTTTGCGCCTGAGCAATTCGACTCCTGCTCCATTGTCAACGCCCGCTCCGGATTGTGTGGCGAAGACTGCAAATGGTGTGCCCAAGCCACGCGCTACGCCACTGGTGTGGCCACATATCCGCTCATTCCGCGCGAAGACTGCCTCCAAGCGGCCGCCCTCAACCGTGCCAAAGGCATACGCCGCTTCTCGCTCGTCACCTCTGGCCGCAAAATGAGCGGCAAAGAACTCGCTGAGGCCTGCAACTACTATCGCACCCTCAAGGCCGAAGGCGGACTCCACCTCTGCGCCTCCATGGGGCTGCTCAATAAAGAAGAGCTGCAACAACTCAAGGACGCAGGAGTCAATCGCTACCACTGCAACCTCGAAGCCGCCCCCGACGTGTTCAACACTCTCTGTTCCACCCACTCCATTGAGGATAAAATCCGCACCATACGCTACGCACAAGAAATAGGCATGGAAGTGTGCTCGGGCGGCATCATCGGCATGGGCGAGGATATGGCTGGCCGCGTAGGTTTGGCTCTCGAGCTGCGTCGCATCAACCCCGTATCTATCCCCATCAACATCCTCTGCCCAATACCGGGCACCCCGCTCGCCAATCAACCGCTAATTTCCGAAGAGGAAGTGCTCGACTGCGTGGCCCTGTTCCGCTTCATTCACCCCAAGGTGACGCTCCGCTTTGCTGGCGGTCGCGCACGTATGTCGGCTCAAGCCACCCTCGAAGCCATGCGCATCGGCATCAACGGCTGCATTATGGGCGATATGCTCACCACCATCGGTGCCACTATCGACCAGGACATAGCCCTGATTGGCCAATCGCGCTATACGTTCTAAGAACTTTTCGCGACGGCTTCGCGTTGTCTTGGATATGAGCAAGAAAAGCGAAATATTGCGTCTTTGGCAGGAATGTTTCCCCGAGGACTCCCCCAAGTGGCTGCGAATGTTTTTCGACGCCACCTACTCCGACGAGGAAGCACTCTCCCTCGCCGACCCCGACACGGGCGCCACGGCATCGTCGCTCCTGCTGCTCCCCTACTCCATGCAATTCAACGCTGCGAGCATAGGTGTGGGCTACATCTACGGGGCAGGCACGCTGCGCCGCTTTCGCGCGCGAGGATATATGTCGCAATTGATGCGCTTAGCTCTACACGAAGCCGCCGATCGTGGCGATTCTCTGGCGGTGTTAATTCCCGCCTCGGAATCGCTGCGTCTTTACTACCAGCGCTTTGGATTTGCCACAGTGTTCTACGCCACCCCCATGCGCTACACGGCCGCGCATCACTTTAGCTACGAAGGCGAGTATGACTACCTCTCCACGCTCCCCCCGAGCCAGCTGTTTGAAGCCTACGAACGGCTATCGCAGCCACGCAACTACAATATACGCCACACAGCAGCACAATTCCTTACGATTATGGAAGATTGCCGCCTGTCGGGCCATATCTTCGCGGCCATCGGGCGCGAAGAAGTCGTGGAGGCTATGGCTTGGGCGCGTTTTTCTGAGATTTCCAACGATCTGATAGTGACGGAAGTGCTGGCCGACTCCGACAACTCTCAGGCGGCCGTCATGGCAGCACTGCAAACGCAAGCCCCCCACCGTCCGATGACGCTGCTCGCCCAGCCCTCCGATCAGAGCATTGGTGGCAACCTGACGGCCCAAGGTATGGCACGTGTGGTCAACCCCGAGGTGATATTCACCGCACTGGCCGAAGCACACCCCACGCTGCGCCTGAGCATCAAGCTCACCGACCCGATTTTGCCCGAAAACACAGGGATTTACACCCTTGCTAACGGCAAACTCACCGTGGCCGACATCACAGCGCAAACGACAGCCAAAGTGCAGCTCGACATCACCCCCGACGTGCTCACTGCACTCCTATTCTCGGCCAGCCCCATGCGCGACATCACCGGACTGCCATGCCACCGTCCGCACCTTGCCCTGATGCTCAACTAAACAGCAGATGATGCAATATACTTTCGCCCTTTGAATAGGGGTAAGGCACAAAGCAGGCAATCAGCAACAGAGCCAGAAAGATAACTACGACTACCGCTGTCACCCACTTCACATAGGAGGGAGGCATCTGTCCCAAAATATTGCAAATCTTTTGAGACCGCTGTTCTTTTTTGTGTTTCAATTTTTTCATAAGTTTCATAAGCGTCACAAGTTTACGCGTAATTAAAGCTATTGTGCAAATATACAAACATTTAATTGATATTTCCAAATAAAAAAGTACGGAAATGCAAATCCGTACTCTTCCGTACCGTTCCGTACCTAATTCCGTACTCTTCCGTACTTGCTCATAGGTATTTAGGAGACGGTAGAAGTTGCGTAAATTGTGGTTGGGCGGAGAGGGATTGTGGTGAGGTGTGAAAAAAGTTGCGCGGGCATTTGCGTATATCTAAAAAAATTGGTAACTTTGCAGAGATTTTGTGCACTTTAAGGCGAGGCCAAGGGGTGCGTTCAATCACATTTATAAACATATACACGGCGCTATAAACCAGTCATTTATACGTCGATTTGCAGCTTGAAACAAACCAATTTGCAGTGAATACAAAATATATTTTCGTCACCGGAGGCGTAGTTTCCTCTCTTGGCAAAGGCATCATTTCCTCGTCGCTCGCCTGCGTGCTCAAAGCCCGCGGCTACAGAGTAACCATCCAAAAGTTTGACCCCTACATCAATATCGATCCGGGCACTCTCAACCCCTACGAACATGGTGAGTGCTACGTGACTATCGATGGCCACGAAGCCGACCTTGACCTCGGTCACTACGAACGCTTCACAAACGTAAGAACCACCCGCGCCAACAATATCACCACTGGCCGCATCTATCAAAACGTCATTGACAAGGAACGCCACGGCGAATACCTCGGCAAAACCGTTCAAATCATACCCCACATCACCGACGAAATCAAGCGCAACATTAAGCTCCTGGGCAAGACTGGCAACTACGACTTCGTCATCACCGAAATCGGTGGCACCGTGGGCGACATTGAGTCGCTCCCCTTCCTGGAGGCTGTGCGTCAACTCCGCTGGGAACTCGGCCACGACTCCTGCTGCGTTCACCTCACCTATGTGCCCTATCTGGCTGCAGCTAAGGAGCTGAAGACCAAGCCCACACAGCACTCAGTAAAGCAGCTGCAACAGCTCGGCATCCAGCCCGACGTGCTCGTGCTTCGCACCGAAAAGGATATCCCGATGGATATGCGTCGCAAGATAGCCCAGTTCTGCAACGTTGCTCCCGATGCAGTGGTGCAAAGCGCCGACGCCCCCTCCATCTATGAAGTGCCCCTGCGCATGCACCGTCAGCACCTCGATGACATCGTGCTCCGCATTTGCGACATCCAGCCCGAACGCGAACCCGATCTCACCGCCTGGAACGCCTTCCTCACCCGCCTCAACAACGCCAAGGAGGAAGTAACCATTGGTCTGGTGGGTAAGTACGTTGAGCTTCAGGACGCCTACAAGTCAATCAACGAGGCTCTCTTCCAAGCGGCCACCTACAACGACCGCCGTCTACGCCTGGTGAGCATCCACTCCGAAAAAGTCACCACCGAAAATGCTGCCGAACTCCTCGGCGATATGGACGGTGTGATCATCGCCCCGGGCTTTGGCTCGCGCGGCGTCGAAGGCAAGTTCAACGCCCTGAAATGGTGTCGCGAAAACAATATCCCCACCTTCGGCATCTGCCTTGGCATGCAATGCATGGTGATTGAGTTCGCCCGCAACGTGCTCGGTCTGCAAGGCGCCAACTCCACCGAGATGGACAACGCCACTCCCTACAACATCATCGACCTCATGGAAGAGCAAAAGAGCATCACCGACAAGGGCGGCACCATGCGCTTAGGCTCCTACGACTGCCAGCTGCGTCCCGGTTCTCGCGCCGCTCAAGCCTACGGCAAGGAACTCGTGAGCGAACGCCACCGCCACCGCTTCGAATTCAACAGCGAATATCGCCAGCGCTTCGAAGAAGCCGGCATGCAATGCGTGGGTGAAAACCCCGAAACTCACCTCGTGGAAGTAGTGGAAATTCCCGAACTCCGCTGGTTTGTGGGCACCCAATATCACCCTGAATACTCATCTACAGTCCTCGAACCCAACCCCATATTCGTGGACTTTGTAAAGGCAGCCATCAACTATCACAACGAAAAGAATGGATAAAAACACCCTCACTGGCATCCTGCTGATGGGCGCCATTATCTTCGGCTTCATGTATCTCAATAAGCCCTCGGCCGAAGAGTTGGCTAAACAAAAGGAACAACAGGAACAAGTAGCCCGCGAAGCTGAACAACGCCAAGCGCAAGCCAAAGCCGATGCACTGACCATACCCGAAGTGACCCAAGCCGACATCACCGCCCTGCGCAATGGATTGTCCCTCTATGGTCGCTCGCTCGACAACGGTACCAAGTCGTTTACCACTGAAGCCTACGAACTTCGTTTGCTCAACGACTCCACCATCCAAGGCACAATCAACACCCCCGCTGGCGCAATTGCCGTGAGCGACGTGATTGCCGGTAACTTCCCCGCTGAGTTCACCCAGCAACAGAAGGCCGACGCCACCCGCTCGCTGCTCGACGCAAAAACTTCGCTGGCCCGCTACAAGAACTTCGCTGGTCACCTCGCAGGCACCGACACCATCGTAGGCCTCGAAAACGAAGTGCTCGCACTCCAATTCAAGAGCCACGGCGGCCAAATCAGCAACGTAGTGCTCAAAAACTACGACTGCTACCTCAACCCCGACACCACCCGCATCCAACTCTGGAATGCCGACACCAACAACTACTCCTTCACCCTCCGCTCCGACAGCGAGAAGTTTGACTCCGACAAGTTCTACTTCGAACCCGTGCTCGAAGGCGACACCGCCCTGCTCATGCGCCTCGACCTCGGCAATGGTGCCTGGTGGGGCATCCGCTACTCACTGCCCGAAGCCGACAGCTACCGCGTGAAAATGGACGTGGTGCAACATGGCATGGCGCAAGCTGGCATAATCCCCGCCGGAGTGAGCACCATGGAGTTCAACTGGCACCAGGATATGCAGCGCTTCGAACGCGGCCGCATGTTTGAAGAGCAGCACTCACACATTATATATAAGGAACTCGGTGAAAAACCTGACGAAATAGCCGCCGACGGCTCACGCAAGAAAACCTCCGAAGCCCCCGTGAAGTGGATTGCCTTCAAAAACCAATTCTTCAGCTCCGTGCTGATTGCCGACGACAGTTTCAACGCTGGCTCGAAGTTCAACTCCGAAGCACAGAAGGACTCGCCCACCCTGCTCAAGGTGATGGATGCCACCACTCAAGTGAAATACTCCGTCAACGACGACAATGTGGCCTCCTTCAACTGGTATCTCGGTCCGAACCTCTACCCCGTGCTCAGCGATATGGATCGCGTAAGCCCCAACGAGGACCTCGACCTCACCCGTATGATCCCCCTCGGTTGGCCCATCTTCCGCTGGATCAACACTGGCGTGGTTATCCCCGTGTTCACCTTCCTGAGCAAGTATATCCTCAACTACGGCATCATAATCCTCGTGCTCACAATCCTCATCAAGCTCGTGCTCTTCCCCTTCACCTTCAAGACCTACAAGAGCCAAGCCAAGATGAAGGTTCTCGCCCCCGAAATCAAGGAAATCAACGAGAAATACCCTGGCAACGAAAACGCCGCCATCCGCTCGCAAAAGACCATGGAACTCTACTCCCGCGCTGGAGCAAACCCCATGGGTGGCTGCCTGCCTATGCTCCTGCAAATGCCTATCCTCATTGCAATGTTCTCGTTCTTCCCCTCCTGCATTGAGCTGCGCGGCCAGTCGTTCCTCTGGGCCCACGACCTCGCTGCCCCCGACGCAATCATCACCTGGAACGCCAACATTCCCGTAATCTCCTGGATATTCGGCAACCACATCAGCCTCTTCTGTCTGCTCATGACTGTCACCAACATCATCTACAGCAAAATCACCATGGCTTCACAACCTGGTGGACAGTCAATGCCCGGCATGAAACTCATGACCTATGGTATGCCCCTGATGTTCCTCTTCTGGTTCAATAACTACGCCGCTGGCCTGAGCTACTACTACTTCCTCTCGCTCCTGATCACCATTCTCCAAACCTACGCCATACGCAACTGGGTGATAGACGAGAGCAAAGTACGCGCTGAAATGGAGGCCAACGCCAAGAAACCCCGCAAAAAAAGCGGTTGGATGGCTCGCCTCGAAGAGGCACAGCGCCAACAGCAAGCCATGATGCGCGAACAGGAAAAACAAAAATCAAAAAAGAACCGCCGATAAAAACAGCTTATCAGGGTGCTGACGATACACGCAATCATCAGCATCCTGATACTCTTTAAAATACCACCAAATCCTATGTCACAACTCAGATATGACCTCCGCGGCGTATCCGCCAGCAAAGAAGACGTACACTCCGCGATTAAAAATATCGACAAAGGCCTCTTCCCCAAAGCCTTCTGCAAGATTATCCCCGACATACTCGGCGGCGACCCCGAATATTGCAACATTATGCATGCCGACGGTGCTGGCACTAAGTCGAGCCTCGCCTATGCCTACTGGCGCGAAACGGGCGATCTCTCCGTGTGGAAAGGCATAGCCCAGGACGCTCTCGTCATGAATATCGACGACCTCCTCTGCGTCGGCGCAACCTCAGGCATCCTCCTGAGCAGCACCATCGGCCGCAATAAGCACCTCATCCCCGGCGAGGTGATTGCCGCCATTATCAACGGCACCGAAGAACTGCTGGCCGAACTCCGCTCACATGGCATTGACATCCACTCCACCGGCGGCGAAACGGCCGATGTGGGCGACCTCGTGCGCACCATCATCGTTGACTCCACCGTGACCTGCCGCATGCGACGCGCCGACGTCATCGACAACGCCAACATTGCCGCTGGCCAAGTAATCGTGGGCCTCGCCTCCTATGGCCAAGCCTCCTACGAAACCGCTTATAATGGCGGCATGGGTTCCAATGGTCTCACCTCCGCTCGTCACGACGTATTTGACCACTCCCTGGCCTCCAAATACCCCGAAACTTTCGACGCTGCAACCCCCGACGAACTCGTATATTCTGGCACACAACACCTCACCTCACCCACCGCTGTGGAAGGCGTGGATGCTGGTCGCCTTGTACTCTCGCCCACACGCACTTACGCACCCGTTGTTAAAGCACTGCTTGATGTGATGCGTCCCCGCATCAAGGGTATGATTCATTGCAGCGGTGGTGCCCAAACCAAGATACTCCACTTCCTCGGCAATGAGCTGAAAGTGGTGAAGGACAACCTCCTCCCCACTCCGCCTCTCTTCGCCATGATTGAACGCGAAAGCGGCACCCCCCGCCAAGAGATGTACAAGGTGTTCAACATGGGCACTCGCCTGGAAATCTACGTCAACCCCGAGGACGCCCAAACCGTCATCGACACCGCCGCTCGCTTCGGTATTCCAGCCCAAATAATCGGCCGTGTCGAAGCCAATCCTGGCCACCCCGCATCGCTCACCATTCACGATGCCGATGGCGTCTATCACTACTAATTTTAAATTTTTTTCACACTTTTTGCCGAAATTAGGAAATTTTTTCGTAAATTTGCGCCAAAATTGACCCTTAAAATATGATTACTTTATCGATTTCAAACGGCGTTCTTGCTATTACAGCGGCACTTACGGGTGTTGCACTGGTGGCTCTCGCCCTCTGGCTTGCTGGCCTGATTGGCCCCCGCTCGTTCAATAAACAGAAAGGCGAGGCCTACGAATGCGGTATCCCCACCCGCGGTGTATCAATGGCTCAATTCAAAGTTGGATACTACCTCTACGCCATCCTCTTCCTGATGTTCGACGTAGAATGTGTATTCCTCTTCCCCTGGGCCGTTAAAGCCAAATCGCTCCTCGTGGGCGGCCTCACCTGCATAGCCGTATTTTTTGGAATCTTAGTGCTGGGCCTCGCTTACGCCTGGCGGAAAGGAGCTCTGCAATGGAAATAACAACCAAATCTATGCCCTACGGCGAATGGAAGGATAATCAATACATTGAATCCCTCGTAAAAGAACTCCAGGAGTCGGGCACCAACATCATCGTTGGCAAACTTGACCAACTCATCAACTGGGGTCGCTCCAACTCCCTCTGGCCCCTCACCTTCGCCACCTCCTGCTGCGGCATTGAATTTATCGCCCTCGGTGCTGCTCGCTACGACATGGCTCGCTTTGGCTGGGAAGTTGCACGTTCATCACCCCGCCAAGCCGACTTCATGATGGTGGCTGGCACCATTGTTCACCGTATGGCTCCCGTCGTGCGTCGTCTCTACGATCAGCTCGCTGAACCCAAATACGTCATTGCCTGCGGCGGCTGCGCTATCTCTGGCGGCCCGTTCAAGAACTCCTACCACGTGCTCAAAGGCGTGGGCGAAATCATTCCCGTCGACGTATACTGCCCCGGCTGCCCTCCCCGTCCCGAAGCCATGATCTACGCCATCATGCAGCTCAGCCGCAAAGTGAAGGTAGAAAAATTCTTCGGTGGCGTCAACCGCCAAGAATCGCGCAAGGAATGGTTAAAAAATCACCCCGTTGACCAAGCCGCTAACTAATCAAAACGAAAATCAATCAAATTATGGCAAATATACAGGACACCGTAGCCAAACTGTTCCCCGAAGTGGAAATCGCTCAGGGCGAAACACTTGAGCTTAACGTCCCCGACTCCCGCTGGCACGACCTCTGCACAACTCTGCGCAACGACCTCGGCTTCGACAACCTCCGCGCCCTCATCGGCATGGACTGGGGCGAAGAACTCGGCGTGATCTACTACCTCGTAAACTCCAAGACCTACGAAATGATCCGCTGCAAGGTCACCACCAACGACCGCAACGAACCCTTCATTCACTCCATTGCCGACCTCTATGCTATCGCAGTCAACTACGAACGCGAAGTTTATGACTTCTACGGCATCAAATTCATCGGCAACCCCGACATGCGCCGCCTCTTCCTGCGCAACGACTGGGTAGGCTTCCCCCTCCGCAAGGACTACAACGCCGACCCCGAAATCAACCCCGTGCGCCTCGACCACGAAAGCGTAGAGGACACCACCGTCACCTACGTTGAGGACGCAAACGGCAACATCACCAAGGAAGAACGCGAAATCTTCGCTCCCGAAGACTTCGTAGTCAACATCGGCCCTCAGCACCCCGCAACCCACGGTGTGCTCCGCCTCCGCACCGCTGTTGATGGCGAAACCATCAAGAAAATCGACCTCTACCTCGGTTATATCCACCGCGGCATCGAAAAACTCAGCGAAGGCCTCACCTATCCCCAGACCATTCACTTCGTGGATCGTCTGGACTACCTCGGAGCGCTCATCAACTCCCACTGCATTTGCATGTGCATGGAAAAAGCTCTCCAACTCGAAGTGCCCGCTCGCGCCAAAGTGATCCGCACAATCATGGACGAGCTGATGCGCATCAACTCCCACCTGCTCGCCATCGGCACCTTCTGCATGGACCTTGGAGCCACCACAATGCTCTTCTACCCCATGCGCGAACGCGAAACTATCCTCGACATTCTCGAACGCACCACTGGCGCTCGCATGACTTTCAACTACAACGTCATCGGCGGTGTGCGTCAAGACCTGCACCCCGACTTCGTGGCCGATGTTAAACATCTGCTCGAAATCATGCCCAACGCCTTGAAGGAATACAACAAGGTGTTCACTGGCAACGTCATCGCCAAGAACCGTATGATTGGTGTGGGTGTGCTCAAACCTCAGGACGCTATCAGCTACAACATCACTGGTCCCTCGGCTCGCTCCGCAGGCTGGAACTACGACGTGCGCCGCGCTCGCCCCTACGGCCTCTATCCCGAACTCCAATTCGACGTAGTGACCGACACCGCTGGCGACTCTATGGCTCGCTTCAAGGCTCGTGCTGCCGAAATTGAACAAAGCTGCCGCATCATTGCCCAACTCATTGACCAAATCCCCGAAGGCGATGTCTGCGCCAAAGTGCCCAAGATTGTCAAACTCCCCGAAGGCCACTGGTTCCAAGAAGTTGAAACAGGCAAAGGCGCATTCGGTGTATACATTGAAAGCAACGGCGGCACCTCCCCCTTCCGCATGAAGTTCAACTCCACCTGCTTCCCCCTGGCCAGCGTAGTGGACCACCTCTGTCGCGGTCAAAAAATTGCCGACCTCATCACTATCGGCGGCACACTCGACTACATTGTCCCCGACATTGACCGATAATCAGCCTCTCCACTCCATTCATCGTCACAAATTTCAGATTATCATATGCAAGACCTTTCATTCATAACCCATTGGATTGACAACCTCCTGAGCCAAGTGCTCGGTTGCCCCCAATGGCTCACCGTCACCATTGAATGTGTCATCATCGGTGTGGCTCTGCTTCTGCTCTATGCCGTGTTGGCTCTGTTCTACATCTGGTTTGAGCGCAAAATCTGCGCTGCATTCCAATGCCGTCTCGGCCCCAACCGCGTGGGTAAATTCGGCGTGCTGCAACCCTTTGCCGACATGTTCAAAATGCTCATCAAGGAGCTGATCGAACTCAACCACGTGGACAAATTCCTGTTTGCCCTCGCCCCCTTCCTCGTGATTATCGCCTCCATGATGTCATTCTCCGTCCTCCCCTGGGGCAACGGCCTCCAAGTGGTAGACTTCAACATTGGCATCTTCTTCCTCCTGGCCGTTAGCTCCATCGGTGTACTCGGCATCCTCCTGGCAGGCTGGTCGTCCAACAACAAATTCACCCTCATTGGTGCACTCCGTTCTGGCGCACAAATGGTGTCGTACGAAATCTCCATTTCGCTCTCAGTCATCACCATGGTAGTGCTCGCAGGCACCATGTCGGTTACCGAAATCGTCCACAACCAAGCCCACTGCTGGTATCTCTTCTCGGGTCATATCCCCGCCTTCATCGCCTTCGTGATCTACGTCATTGCTGGCACCGCCGAAACCAACCGCGGTCCCTTTGACCTTCCCGAAGCTGAAAGCGAACTCACCGCTGGCTACCACACCGAATACTCTGGTATGCACTTCGGCTTCTTCTACCTCGCTGAATACCTCAACCTCTTCATCGTTGGCGGCGTTGCCTCGCTGCTCTTCCTCGGTGGCTGGATGCCCCTCCACATCCCCGGCTGGGAAGCCTTCAACGGCATCATGGACTACATTCCCTCCTTCGTGTGGTTCTTCGGCAAAGCCCTCCTGATCACCTTCGTTATGATTTGGTTCAAGTGGACCTTCCCCCGTCTGCGCATCGACCAACTTCTCTCATTTGAGTGGAAATACCTCATGCCCGTGTCGCTGGTCAACCTCGTCCTGATGACTCTCATCGTGGCCTTCGGTCTCACCCTCTAATTCCCCCACTCCACCCTCTCTCCTCCTCCTCAACCCATTACTCCAAAGACTTTCAAAAAACCACTCCTATCACTCTCAATAAAATGAGCTCAAACTACGGAAAAATAGCCCAGGTGATCGGCCCAGTAGTCGACGTGGCCTTCGAAGGCCAAGGCACTGCCCTCCCCCCCATCTACAGCGCCCTGGCAATCACTCGCGCCGACGGCTCGCGCCTCATTCTCGAAGTGGAACAACACATCGGCGAAGAAACCGTCCGCTGCGTGGCCATGGAAAGCACCGACGGCCTTCAACGCGGCACTCAAGTTGAAAACCTCGGTCACCCCATCAGCGTTCCCACTGGCGACCAACTCAAAGGCCGCCTGATGAACGTCATTGGCGAAGCCATCGACAACCTCACCCCCCTGCAGCGCACCGATATGCGCGCCATTCACCAACCCGCGCCCAAGTTTGAGGACCTCACCATCTCCACCGAAATCCTCCAAACTGGTATCAAGGTGATTGACCTGCTCGAACCCTACTCCAAGGGTGGCAAAATCGGTCTGTTTGGTGGTGCTGGTGTGGGCAAAACCGTGCTCATCATGGAGCTCATCAACAAAATTGCAAAAGGTCACAACGGCTTCTCCGTATTCACTGGCGTGGGCGAACGTACCCGCGAAGGCAACGACCTACTGCGCGAAATGATTGAGAGCGGAGTAATCAAATATGGCGACAAGTTTGCCCAAGGCATGGAGCACGACCAATGGAACCTCGACGACGTGGACATGAAGCAACTCGCCGACTCCCAAGCCGCCCTCGTGTTCGGCCAAATGAACGAACCCCCGGGTGCACGTCTGCGCGTGGCCCTCACTGGCCTCACCGTGGCCGAACAATTCCGCGACCAAGATGGCGGCGGTAAGGACATCCTCCTCTTCATCGACAACATCTTCCGCTTCACCCAAGCAGGCTCCGAGGTGTCGGCACTCCTTGGTCGTATGCCCTCAGCCGTAGGTTACCAACCCACCCTCGCCTCCGAAATGGGTACCCTGCAGGAACGCATCACCTCCACCAAAAACGGCTCTATCACCTCCGTGCAAGCAATCTACGTGCCTGCCGATGACTTGACCGACCCCGCACCTGCAACCACCTTCAACTTCCTCGACGCCACCACCGTGCTCTCGCGTAAGATTGCCGAGCTTGGCATCTACCCCGCCGTTGACCCCCTGGAATCCACCTCACGTATTCTCGACCCCAACATCATCGGCGAAGACCACTACAACACCGCTCAAGCCGTCAAGCAGCTCCTCCAAAAGTATAACGAACTGCAAGACATCATTGCCATTCTCGGCGTTGACGAACTCTCCGACGACGACAAGCTCGTTGTGGCTCGTGCACGCCGCGCTCAGCGTTTCCTGTCGCAGCCATTCAACGTGGCCGAGCAATTCACTGGTCTGCCTGGTGTCACCGTCCCCCTGAACGAAACCATTCGCGGCTTCAAGATGATTCTCTCCGGCGAAATGGACCAATATCCCGAACAAGCCTTCCTCAACGTCGGTACCATCGACGAAGCAATTGCCAAAGGCCAAAAACTCCTTGCCGAAGTTAAATAATCCACACCATGACACTACGCATCATATCACCCTCCGACATCCTCTTTGAAGGCGAAGCCGACTCTGTGACCCTCCCTGGCGTCCTCGGTAGCTTCACCGTGCTGCGCCACCACGCACCCCTGATTTCCAACCTCACAGCCGGAAAAATCGTCTACACCTCAGGCGAAAACGTGCAAGAACTGGCCATCGAAGGCGGCATCGTCGACGTCAACAACAATGTAGTGTCCGTGTGCATCTATTAAGCCCTCCCCAATATGAACCGAATAACATCACTGCTCATTTCGCTCTGCTGCCTCGTAGCTCTGGCCATGCCCGCCCGAGCTCAGGAAGCCTCTGAGCACAAGGAAGGCGGCTTCAACCCCAAGGAAATCATCTTCGACCACCTTGGCGACGGCTACGGTTGGGAAGTGCCCTTCAATCATCACCACCGCATCCCCCTGCCCGTGTTGCTGATCGCTAACGACGGCACCTTCCACTGCTTTAGCTCCTCGCACATCAACCACCACGAAGTGTACAACGCTGGCGGTGACTACGTGTGGCAAGTACCCGCCGAAGGGTCCCACAAAGGCAAAGTGTGTCAACTCCTGCCCGATGGACAATATCTGGCTCCCACGTTTGACTTTTCAATCACCAAGAATGTCTGCGCACTCTGGATTGCCGTCCTCGTCACCCTCGCAGTGTGTCTGCCCGTGGCCCGCTGGCACAAAAAGCACGGCTTCAAGGCCCCCCGAGGCTTTGTTGGCGCCATTGAAAGCCTCATTGAGTTCATCTACAAAGGCGTAATCAAACCCACCTTGGGCGAAGATAGTCGCAAATTTGCCCCCTACCTGCTCACCGTGTTTATGTTCATATTCCTGATGAACCTTTTGGGGCTGATTGTGGTGTTCCCTGGCGGTGCCAACCTCACTGGCAACATTGCCGTAACCCTCGTGCTCTCGCTCATCACCTTCCTGACCACCAACCTCTTTGCACGCAAGCACTACTGGAAAGAAATCTTCTGGCCCGACGTGCCCATGTTCCTCAAGTGCCCCCTCCCTATCATGCAAATCATTGAGCTGTTTGGTGCCCTCACCAAGCCCGCCTCGCTCACTGTGCGTCTCTTTGCCAACATGATGGGCGGCCACATGATTGTCATCGTGCTCACCCTCATCATCTTCATCATGGCCGACTTCGGCGCTGCCGCCATAGGCGTCTCCACCGTAGTGTCGCTCTTCTTCACCCTCTTCATGCTCATGCTCGACGTGCTCGTTAGCTTCATCCAAGCCTTCGTGTTCACCATGCTCAGCACCACCTTCATTGGCATGGCTCGCGAAAAGGGTCACGAAGAACACGGCCACGACGAAGCCCACCACTCCACCACCTCCTCCGCCCAAACCGCAAACTAATCAAAACCTTTAATATCTACATCAAATTATGTTAGCTCTCATTCTTGACATCGCTATCCAGTACATCGGCGCAGGCTTTGGCGCCGCCATCGCAGCTATCGCCGCCGGCATCGGCATCGGCAAAATCGGTTCTTCCGCCATGGAAGCCATCGCACGTCAGCCCGAAGCTGCCAACGACATCCGAAGCAACATGATTGTAATCGCAGCCCTCATCGAAGGTGTTGCCCTCTTCGCTGTAATCGTTTGCCTGCTCTGCCTCTTCGTATAATACGCTAACCGACCTCTATGGAACTGTTCACCCCCGACTTCGGCCTCATCTTCTGGATGTTCGTGGCCTTCGCCGTGCTCTTCCTCCTGCTCTGGAAGTTTGCATGGCCCGCCATCATGAAAGGAGTAGACTCACGCGCCGAACTCATCGATCAGGGTGTGATGTATGCCCGTGAGGCCAAGGAGCAACTCGACCAAGCCAAGGAGCAAGCCTCCAAATTTGAAACCGAAGCGCGTCAACGCCAAGCCGAAATCCTTCGTCAGGCCGACCGCATGAAGTCGCAAATCATTGAAGAAGCTCGCTCCGAGGCTGCCAACGAAGCTCAGCGCGAAATGCAAGCCGCCAAGGCCGCCATTGCCCAGCAACGCAAAGAAGCCGAGCAATCGTTCCGCGACCAAGTGTCGGCCGCTGCCCTCGAAATTGCAGCCGCCGTTGTGCGCAACGAACTGAGCAACCCCGCCGAGCAACAAAAACTCGTGGGCAAACTTCTGGATAACATCGAAAACGCCAACTGATGGATCAAGGACTCATACCACGCCGCTACGCTAAAGCGCTCCTGCTCTCAGCCAAGGACAACGCCCTCCAAGGCGAGGTCTACAAAGCCATGCAGGCTCTCGCCGCCGCATTCAACGCCGAGCCCTCCATGCAGAAAGCTCTCGCCAATCCGGCCATCAGCCCCGAGGCTAAACTCAATCTCATCCTTGCCGCCTGCGGTCAAATGACCCCCGCCGTGCAAGCCAGCATTGAAGCATTTAGCAAACTCCTGCTCCAAAACCGCCGCATCGCCCTCACCCGCGATTGCGCCATGGCCTACATCAGCCTTTATCGCAGCGAAAACAAAATTTACAACGTAAACATCAGCTCCGCATCCCCTCTCGGCACCGCCGAGAAGGGACGCTTGGAGCAACTCGTAGCCGCCCGACTCCCCCAAGGCGCTACCGCCGAGTTTGCCTACTCTACCAACCCCGACCTCATTGGCGGGTTTGCCATCAACATCGACAATCAACTGCTCGATGCCTCCGTGGCAGGCCAACTCAAGCAACTCGAATTAAAACTTTTAAGCCATTAAGCACATCAAATGACTAACCCAAGCGAGATTTCTCAAATACTCAAGCAGCAACTCGAAAGCCTCAACTCAAAGGTGACCTTTGAGGAAACCGGTTCGGTACTCGAGGTGAGCGACGGCGTGGCCCACGTCTACGGCCTCGACAACGTCTGCGCAAACGAACTCGTAGAGTTTGAAAACGGCGTTAAAGGCGTAGCTCTCAACCTTGAAGAAAGCAACGTCGGCGTAATTCTGCTCAACCAAGTAAATCGCGTCACCGAAGGCATGAAAGTGAAGCGCACCGGCGAAATCGCCTCTATCCCCGTGGGCGAAGGCTTGCTTGGTCGCGTCATCAACGTGCTCGGTGAGCCTATCGACGGCCAAGGCCCCATTGCCAACGCCGACAAGCTAATCCACCTCCCCCTGGAGCGCAAAGCACCTGGCGTAATCTACCGCCAACCCGTGAAAACCCCGCTCCAAACCGGCATCAAAGCCGTTGACTCCATGGTGCCCATCGGCCGCGGCCAACGCGAGCTCATCATCGGCGACCGCCAAATCGGTAAAACCGCCATCGCAATTGACACCATCATCAACCAACGCCAAAACTACCTCGACGGCAAACCCGTCTACTGCATCTACGTGGCAATCGGCCAAAAAGCCTCCTCTATTGCCGCAACCATGGAAACCCTCCGCAAACATGGTGCCATGGACTACACCGTAGTGGTCAGCGCCTCCGCTTCCGACTCCGCTGCTATGCGCTACTACTCCCCCTTTGCTGGCGTAGCTATCGGCGAATACTTCCGCGACACCGGCCGCGACGCACTCATCGTTTATGATGACCTCTCAAAGCAAGCCGTGGCCTATCGCGAAATCTCGCTCGTGCTCAAGCGCCCCTCAGGCCGCGAAGCCTACCCCGGCGACATCTTCTACCTCCACTCCCGTCTGCTCGAACGTGCCGCACGCATCATCGACAACCAACAAGTGGCCGAAAAGATGAACGACCTTCCCGAAGCCCTCAAACCCATCGTCAAGGGCGGCGGCTCACTCACCGCACTCCCCATCATCGAAACCCAAGCGGGCGACGTATCGGCCTACATCCCCACCAACGTGATTTCAATCACCGACGGCCAAATCTTCCTCGAAACCGCCCTCTTCAACCGCGGTATTCGTCCCGCCATCAACGTAGGTATCTCCGTGAGCCGCGTAGGTGGTAACGCCCAAATCAAATCGATGAAAAAGGTGGCTGGTACGCTCAAAATTGACCAAGCTCAATTCCGCGAACTCGAATCGTTCACCAAATTTGGTGGCGACATGGACGCCGTCACCGCCCGCGTCATTGACAAAGGCCGCAAAAACGAACGACTCCTTATTCAACCCCAATACCAACCCTGGCCCGTTGAGGAACAAGTGGCCGTGATCTACTGCGGCACCCAAGGCCTGCTCGCCGACCTGGAAATGACCGACGTGGCCGAATTCCAGCAACGTCTGCTCATGGCCCTCCGCTCCGACCACCAAGCCGATGTGCTCGACCCCATTCGCAAAGGTCAGCTCACCGACGAAGTGACCGCCACCATCACCCGCCTGGCCAAAGAAACCGTAGCAACCTTTAAGTAAGTAAATGGCCACACTACGCGACCTCAAAGGCAGAATAGGCTCAGTCAGCTCCTCCGAGAAAATCACTGGAGCAATGAAAATGATTTCGTCGGCCAAGATGACCAAGGCCATGCGCGAAATCAAACGACTGCAACCCTATCGCAACCAACTTGACACGATCATCAGCCACCTGCTGGCGGCCGACACCACCTGCGTGTCGCCGCTGGCTACGCCTCATGCCGCCATCAACCACATCACCGTGGTTGTGGCTGGCAGCGACGACGGCCTCTGCGGTGCCTACAATGCCAACATAGGCAAAGAGCTTGATACCCACGTCAGCGCCCTCGCAGCCGCCCATCCCGAAGCACAAATCAAAGTGCTCGCCATCGGTGGCAAGATGCTCAAGACGGCCACTCGCCTCCTGGCTCAACGCGCCACGGTAGAAGCCGCCCCTGGAGTCACCTCCAAGAGCACCGACCAAGCCGTGAAGCAATTTGCACGCCTGCTCGAAAATGACTTCCTGAGCGGAGCCACCGACCAGATCGACTTCCTCTACATGGGCTTCATCTCCACCTCCCGCCAGCGCATTCAATGCCTGCAACTCCTCCCGATGACTCCCAACAACCAAGAGCAATCCGGCTCGCACGACAGCGAACAACTCTACATCTTCGAGCCCTCGGCCGAAGCAATTTTCGCCTCCGCCCTGCCCCTTATGCTCCTGAGCAACGTTCAAGAAGCCTTCTGCGAAAATCGCGCCTCCGAACAAGCCGCTCGCGTCATGGCCATGCAAAGCGCCAACGACAACGCCTCCAAGCTCCTCGATCAGCTTCGCTTGGACTACAACAAACTGCGTCAGCAATCAATCACCAGCGAACTGCTCGACATTATCGGCGGTCAATCAGCTAATTAACAACAGAATAACCATAAAATTAAATCCAAATAAATGGGTAGTGTAAAAGATTATTTCAAGGATTTCGGCTCCGGCATCTCATCTCTCATCAAGGGTATGCAGGTCACCGGCAAAGAGCTCTTGACAAAAAAAGTCACCGAGCTTTACCCCGAAAACCGCAAGACGGTGCACGTCCCCGAACGCTTCCGCGCCATCCTTACTCTCAAGTATGACTCCGAAGGCCGCCACAAATGCATCGCCTGCGGCATGTGTCAACGTGCTTGCCCCAACGGCACCATCACCATCGAAGGCAAAATGGTGGATATGCCCGACGGCAAAAAGAAAAAGAAACTCGACAATTGGGTCTACGACCTCGGCTCCTGCACCTTCTGTCAGCTCTGCGTCACCTCTTGCCCCACCTCCGCAATCGAGTTCAGTAACGACTTCGAACAAGCCGTATTCACCCGCGAAATGCTTGTCAAAAAGCTAAACTACCTGCCGGAGCTCCCCGACCCCGCACTGGCTCCCGCTAACCCCGAAAATCAACCCGGCTAATATGGAAATATTGTATTGTATCGTGGCTCTGGCCATCATTCTATTCTCCGTACTCACGGTCACCTCACGCAAGATTTTGCGCTCCGCCACTTATCTGCTCTTTACCCTCTTTGCCACCGCCATTGTCTACTTCATGATGGACTACCAATTCCTCGGCGCTGTGCAAATTGCCGTATACGCCGGTGGTATCGTAGTGCTCTTCGTGTTCTCAATCCTGCTCACCACTCACCCTGGTGCTCCCGCCGAAGCTCTCACCTCACGCCGCCGCGGCTGGGGCCTGATTGCCGCCGTGGCCACCGCCGCCGTCACTGGCTGGGGCCTTTGGAGCCGCTGCGCCCAACTCTGCCAAGCCAAACCCGAAATGGACGAAGTGACCATGCAGAAAATTGGTGACCATATGCTCTCAACCGCCTCTGAAGGCTACCTCCTCCCCTTCGAAGCCATCTCAGTGCTCCTGCTCGCCTGCATCATCGGCGCCGTAACCGTCGCCCGCAAACGCTAATCAAACTCATCACGCAATACCACCCCTAATCATGGATATTACTCTGCTTTACTACCTCGTGCCGGGACTCGTGATGTTCTGCTGCGGCATCTACGGGTTTCTCACCCGCAAAAATATGATTGCTATGCTCATCAGCCTCGAACTGATGCTCAACGCTGTGGATATCAACTTCACAGTGATCAATCGCTACATCTACCCCAACTCTATGGAAGGCATGATGTTCACCCTCTTCGCTATCGCCTTGGCAGCCGCCGAAACCGCACTGGCCATTGCCATTATCATCAATCTCTACCGCGTCACCAACAACGTTGACGCCTCCGAGGCTAACCAACTTAAAGGCTAAAATATGGAACCCTTAATACCCCTACTCATTCTTTGCCTCCCACTCACAGGCTTCCTGGTGCTGGGACTCTTAGGGCCTAAAATGAGCCACAAACTCGCTGCATGGATCGGCATTTGCTCCATGGGCACCGCGCTCGTCCTGGCCTATCACACCGCTTACACCTACTTCTTCAGCGGCTCCTCGCAATTCATCACCGCCGAAGGTCAACGTATCGCTGCCATCATCTTCAACCAAGACTGGCTCTCATTCTACGACCAACTCATCATCCGTCTCGGCTTCCTGCTCGACCCCATCTCGGCTCTGATGCTTGTGGTCATCACCACCATCTCCTTCTGCGTACACCTCTACTCGTTGGGCTACATGGAAGGCGAAAAGGGTTTCCAACGCTACTACGCATTCCTCCAGCTCTTCACCTTCTCAATGCTCGGTCTCGTAGTGGCCACCAACATCTTCCAAATGTACATTTTCTGGGAGCTTGTAGGTGCCTCCTCATTCCTGCTCATCGGCTTCTACTACACTAAGCCCTCCGCCGTATCGGCCTCTAAAAAGGCGTTCATCGTCACCCGCTTTGCCGACCTCGGTTTCCTGCTCGGCATCCTCGTGCTCAGCTACTATGCCGGCACCTTCAACTTCGACGCTCTGACCCAGGGTCAAAACATCCTCGCCTCATTCGGTGGTGCCACCTTCATGGGCTGCTCACTGCTCACATGGGCGCTGGTGCTCATCTTCACTGGCGGTATGGGTAAATCGGCCATGCTCCCCCTCCACATCTGGCTTCCCGACGCCATGGAAGGTCCCACCCCCGTGTCGGCCCTCATCCACGCTGCCACCATGGTTGTGGCTGGGGTTTACCTCGTGGCACGCCTCTTCCCCCTCTACATCATGGAAGAAGCCGCGCTTGAGTTCATCACCGTCGTAGGCGCGCTCACCGCCTTCTACGCCGCCGTAGTGGCCTGCACCCAAATCGACATCAAACGCGTCCTCGCCTTCTCCACCATCTCGCAAATCGCCTTCATGATGGTGTCGCTCGGCGTGGCTCGCCCCGAAATCCACGAAGGTCTCGGCTACATGGCCTCCATGTTCCACCTCTTCACCCACGCCCTCTTCAAGGCGCTCCTCTTCCTCGGCGCTGGTGCCCTCATCCACGCCGTTCACTCCAACGACTACACCTCAATGGGTGGCCTCCGCAAATATATGCCCATCACCCACATCACCTTCCTGATTGGTTGCTTGGCCATTGCTGGTATCCCCCCCTTCAGCGGCTTCTTCTCTAAGGACGAAATCCTCTCCGCCTGCTACGAAAATAGCTTCATCTGGGGCGCCTGGATGAGCATGGTGGCTGGCCTGACCGCCTTCTACATGTTCCGTCTCTACTATCTCATCTTCTGGTGGGACGAACCCGATTATGGTCACCACACTCCCCACGACTCTCCCTGGATGATGTCGCTCCCCCTCATCTTCCTCGCTGCCGTATCCTGCGTGTGTGGCTTCATTCCCTTCGGCGAATTTGTGACCTGGAATGGCGAACCCTACCACATCCACATTAACTGGATGGGTGTTGCACTCCCCTCCGTAGTCATTGCCGTTGCAGCTATCGCCCTGGCCACTGTGATGTACCGCAAGAAGAACAACCTCCCCGAAAAGTTCGCCAAAGCCTCCTGCGGCCTCTGGCAAGCTGCCCACAAGCGCTTCTACTGGGACGAAATCTACATGTTCATCACCCACAAGATTATCTTCAACCTCATCTGCCGCCCCATAGCATGGTTTGACCGCCACATCATCGACGGCGCTATGGACTCCATGGCCTGGTGTGCTCAACGCCTCTCCATCACCATTCGCCCCCTGCAATCGGGCAATGTTCAAACCTACGCTCTCATCTATCTACTCGGTGCCCTCCTTCTGGGTGGTGTCTCCGCAGCCGTAATCCTCCTTTAACTCAGCAATCATTATCACCATGTTTTCTAATCCCCTGATATATTTCGTGGTAATCCCGGTGATTATGCTCGCCGGAGTATACCTCTGCCGCAACATGCAGCAGATACGCGCAGTGGCCGTCACTGGCTCACTCGCCCTCACCGCCCTCAGCATCTGGCTCCTGGTTGACTACCTCGGCCTCCGTGCTGCTGGCGACACCGCCCCCATGCTCTACCGCGGCGACTGGACTTGGTTCTCCGCCATCAACGCCAAACTCAGTGTAGGTGTCGACGGCATCTCCATCGCCATGATTCTTCTCAGCTCGATTATCCTCCTCACTGGCTCCTTCGCCTCCTGGAAAATCGAACCGATGGCCAAAGAATTCTTCCTCTGGCTCATACTCCTCTCCACTGGTGTCTACGGCTTCTTCATCAGCATCGACCTCTTCACCATGTTTATGTTCTATGAAGTCGCCCTCATCCCCATGTATCTCCTCATCGGCATCTGGGGCACTGGACGCAAGGAATACTCAGCCATGAAGCTCACCCTCATGCTCATGGGCGGCTCCGCATTCCTCATGCTCTCAATCATCGGTATCTACTACCACAGCGCCCCCGAAGGCCAAGCCCTCACCTTCAACATTCTCGAAATTGCACAATACGACGCCATTCCCCACAACTGGCAATACTTCCTCTTCCCCATGGCCTTCGTAGGCTTTGGCGTGCTCGGTGCAATGTTCCCCTTCCACACCTGGAGCCCTGACGGTCACGCCTGCGCCCCCACCGCAGTGTCCATGCTCCACGCTGGTGTGCTCATGAAGCTCGGCGGCTACGGCTGCTTCCGCGTGGCCATCTTCCTGATGCCCTTCGCAGCCAACGAACTCGCCTGGATTTTCCTCATTCTCACTGGCATCTCCGTGGTCTACGGCGCATTCTCAGCCTGCGTGCAAACCGACCTCAAATACATCAACGCCTACTCCTCCGTGAGCCACTGCGGCCTCGTGCTCTTCGCTATCCTCATGCTCAACACCACCGCAATGACTGGCGCCATCATGCAAATGCTCTCCCATGGCCTCATGACCGCCCTCTTCTTTGCCCTCATCGGTCAAATCTACGGCCGCACACACACCCGCGACATCCGCGAAATGGGCGGCCTGATGCAAATCATGCCCTACCTGGCCGTGTGCTACGTAATCGCTGGCATGGCATCACTCGGTCTCCCCGGCCTCTCTGGCTTCGTGGCCGAAATGACCATCTTCGTAGGCTCATTTGAGGAAACCGCCCTGCTCAACCGCATATTCACCATCATCGCCTGCTGCTCAATCGTCATCACCGCAGTCTACATCCTTCGCGTCGTGGGCAAACTCCTCTTCGGCCCCGTAGTGAACGAACACCACCGCGAACTGACCGATGCCACCTGGTGGGAACGCACCTCCACAGCAACCCTCATCATCTGCGTAGCAGCAATCGGTTGCTTCCCCAACTTCTTCGCCTCCCTTATCCGCACCACATTCACTGAAGAAATCTTCAAAGTGCTGGGCATGTAATCACATCAATTCCCCGAATTAAACCAATGGATTACTCACAATTTTTAGTAATGAAACAGGAAATAGGCCTCCTGGTCGTGTTCCTGCTCGTATTCCTCTACGACACCTTCATGCCCCAAAAGACCCTCCGCGGCCTCTCAGGCTTCACAATCATACTCACAGCGCTCCTCACCGCCGCAGGCTTCCTCTGCGGCGCACAGGACACCGCCTCAGCTTTCGCTGGAATGTATGTAACCTCCCCCGTGATCGCCACCATCAAAAACGTTCTCAACATCGGCACCCTCATCATCCTCATCCAAGCCGCCAACTGGAACAAAAGCGAACACCAAGTAATTCGCCGCGGTGAATACCTCGAGCTCACCCTCGTCACCCTCCTCGGCATGTACCTCATGATTTCGGCCCGTCACTTCCTGCTCTTCATCATCGGCCTCGAATGTGCATCACTCCCCCTCGCTGCACTCGTAGCCTTCGACAAGCGCAAATACGAAAGCCACGAAGCTGCCATGAAATACATGCTCACCGCCGTATTCTCATCAGCTATCCTCATGATGGGTCTCAGCTACCTCTACCTCATCGCGGGCACCCTCTACTTCCAAGGCATCGCCGCCGTAATCGCCTCCACTGCCCAAGGCGCCATGCTCATCGTAGCACTCGCCTTTGTCATCTCCGGTATCGGCTTCAAACTCTCCCTGGTGCCCTTCCACCTCTGGACCGCCGACGTATACCAAGGTGCCCCCACCTCCGTCACCTCCTACCTTAGCGTCATCTCCAAAGGCGCAGCCGCCTTCGCCTTCCTCGTGATTTTGACCCAAGTGTTTGGCGCTGTCTACTCCCAAATCTGGGAATGGATGCTCTACGCACTCATCATCATCACCATCACCGTGGGCAACCTCTTCGCCCTGCGCCAAACCAACCTCAAGCGATTCCTCGCCTTCTCCTCAATCTCCCAAGCTGGCTACATCATGCTCGGTATAATTGGCTGCAACGCCATGGGCATGGCATCGCTTATCTACTACATCCTCGTCTACATCTTCTCCAACCTCGCTGCCTTCGGCGTGATTCAAGCCATTGAAAACGCCACCGGCAAAGTGGATATGGACGACTACAAAGGCCTCTACAAGAGCAACCCCCACCTCAGCGTAGCCATGATGCTCGCCATGTTCTCCCTTGCAGGCATCCCCCCCTTCGCTGGCTTCTTCTCTAAATTCTTCATCTTTGCAGGCGCACTGAACGGCACCACCTCCGTAGCCCTCTACGTCCTCGTGCTCATCGCCCTGATCAACACCATCATCTCCCTCTTCTATTATCTCATGGTAGTCAAGGCCATGTTCCTCAGCAAAGACGAACCCACCATCCCCACCTTCCGCTCAGCCTGCTCCGAACGCTTCGCCCTCTGTATCACCGTGCTCGGCGTAGTATTCCTCGGCATCGTCAGCTGCTTCTACAACGAAATCCTGACCCTCTGCCAGCACCTCGGCCTCACCGCCCTCATGGCCTAAGCGCCCCACCCCACCCTACACGTTTCAACCCCCTCATAACCAACCCAAGCGGCAGCCCCAACCGGCTGCCGCTCTTTTTTGACCTATAAGTCTAATTTTTAAGCGTGTCCAATTTTTAGTGGACACTACTGGTTTTTACCCATTTCGTATGCGTCTTTAAGAGCAGGATGGCCGTCAATTTCGCTGGGATTCGTTACCCCTCCGGCAAAAACAGAGCCTGCAAGATGTGAACGGTCAAAGCAATCAATCCATCCCTGTAGTCCTGAGATTGCTCTCTCGGGGACATGAGGTTCATCCTCGGCAGCACTTGTCAGCATATAAATATCTGTGAACTTATAGTCGCGTCCGAACAAAGGATTCGCACGGTCGAGAAGTGTCTTCATCTGTCCCGCCATCTCGTAATAATAAATGGGACTGGCAAAGACAAGCACCTCGGCATCGTGCATCTTTCCGACTATGTCCGGCGCATCGTCCTTGATTACACATTTACTGGTCTTTACACAGCTCAGACAGCCAATACAGAACTTAATATCTTTCCCATGAAGTGTAATGAGTTCTACTTCATTGCCTGCATCTTCGGCTCCTTTGGCGAAAGCGACAGCAAGTTCATGAGAATTGCTCTTCTTACGGAGACTTGTGGATATCACCAATACCTTTTTCATAATCAATTTTGGCTTTATAGGCTTTCTTTCAGGATTTCAATGACATCAGCACGGGAAAGTTCCTTATATCCGGCATCGAAAATCAGGGTAGCGTCAGCGATTTTCTCGATATTGTTCCCATCGGCACCAAGCATGGAGATATTGGTTGCAGCCCCGATTTCCTCAATCCATGCGGCAAGAGCATCAATACCCTTTACTGCGAGCTGTTCCTCGGTTAGGCTATCGGAAGGAATCTCCCATACCACGCGGGCGAAACGAGCAAAACGATGGAGTCCGTATTTCATCACCTTGCGGTAATAGGCCGGTGATACAGCGGCGAGGGGCATACCACCACTCTCACCGGTAAATGAAGGGTCAAATGCGATTGTCAGAAAACCGCGTTCGGCAAGTTGCTGGGCATATAATCCTGAGCTTTGTTCCTTAACTGCTCCGAAAGGCCCACTGACAGCAACCGCAGGGAGCTTTCCTTTCGCGTTTTTAGGGGCGTACATATCAGCTGCAAGGGTGATGCCATAGCGATTTACGAAAGTGACCTTGCGGTGGTCAACTTTCTCGCTTTTGGCAAAGGTTTTATCCCACTCCGAGGTGAGTTGCAGTGGCTGGAGCTGAGCCAGAGATTGGTTGGTGTTCATGTTCTGTGCGTTTAGGGTCGAGATGCCAAAAAGCGTCATCGACATTAGTTGGTAAATTCGTTTCATGGTGCAAAGTTATTGCAAATCTGCCGCCCGCATCTACCCAAATTGCTGAAATATCAACCATTTTTAATGCGTAATGGTGTTTCTTGTAAAAAAAATGCTTAAATTTGCGGTATGAAACAGAATCCAATCTTAAAATTCAACTCGGTGGAC
>QLIP01035660.1_pt1 | contig 32390 bp, 34 predicted proteins | sample 1769771 | NCBI WGS metagenome assembly QLIP01 (sample SAMN09428762, study PRJNA476227) | Gut metagenome, whole genome shotgun sequencing project. | isolation source: cecum | host: Rhizomys sinensis | place: China: Jinsha town of Minqing, Fujian Province | collected 2013-09-23 | reverse complement strand
TCTACTTCTGAATGCTACTTTTTTTCGGGGGGATTACACAGGTGTCGAAGGTGCAACGTTATAAGAAGACCATCACATTCAAAAGGAGGGCTAACACATCTTACGGCTGAATCAGCATTGATGTGGATTCTATTATTTAAACGACCAAAAACCTACCAAGAATTTGACAAAATGTGTCGTATGTATGGAATGACAATGGCAAATATACGCTTTGAGGAAGCATGGGCGATGGCGATTTGGCTTTCTAGAATAGGTAAATATGAGATATCACCTGAATCAAAATATAAGTGACTGTGTACTCAGTGATATTTTGAATCTACTGTAACATGCCCTAGTTTCGACTTGATCTACCATTGGTCTCCGTTTCCTGAGAGCGACACAAGATAACGAACAGAATTTTTGCATAATAAAATATGGATGCTCCTTTCTTCAACACCTTATGCAAACAGAGCAATGATTAAAGCAGGATTTAGGGAGCGCATATTGTCAAAAAGATTTCAGGATTCAGCGCGGAAAAGCGTATTTACAGCGTTCGCAAGCCTTGAATTTTATCGAAGCATGGTATATTACCATAGGTTCTAGAATAAAGAAAAGGCTCGGCCACAAAGCTTAAGGCAGGGCTAAGTCTTCGGGAGGACAAATGAGCCGAGAATGTGATTTTTGTGGCAAAAAGCCACAAGTTGGCAATCTGGTCAGCCATTCCAATATCAAAACCAAGCGCCGTTTTAATCCAAACCTGCAAAAAGTACGGCATCAATTTGCTGATGGAAGCACACGTACGGTCAATGTCTGCACCCGTTGCCTGCGCTCGGGAGTAGTACGAAAACCTCTTGTGCATAAGGAAGCCTGAATTTTGTTGCTCAAAGCTCCGATTATAATCGGAGCTTTTTGCTAACGCCTATCTTGCAAAATCATCTTCGCATAAATAATGCAGACTGGTGCGTGCGGCATCAGCCTGTGGGCAGATATTGGCGTAGGTTGACAGATAGCACTGGATTTGCCGGCTATGCACAACAGCGCGACTGGAAGCTGGTTCTCAGTGCCCGCAACCTGCCTTATCAACTGAAAAAAGTTTACGTCTCGCCTGGGCATTGGCTTGAGCATCTGTATGTCCCGATCTTGTTTGAAAAGCTGTCCAGGGCGGAGTTGCAAGCTTTTATAAGAGAAAATCAGCCATCTCCGCAAACTAGTACTACGCTTCCCCTGCATCGGAATTATTGGCTGGCGCCAGGTTTCATTCTGCCACTTATTATCTGGCATGGCCTGCGCGTTGGTTGGTGGCCTTGTCCTGCGTCCTTGCCCTCACCCAATTCATGGCAAAAGCTTGGAGGGCTGGATTCCCTGGCTATTCATTTTCATGCTCAATGGTATCGGCTTGTGACTGCTTTGACCCTGCATGCCGATTTGAGCCATATCACTGGCAACATCGTCTTGGGGGCAATTTTTTTGTTATTTTTGGCTCGCCTTGTTGGCCCTGCGAGGGCTGCCTGGCTTACCCTTATTGGGGGCGCACTTGGCAATGCTTTGATAATTTTTTTTCGGCGACCGGCGTTTGCTAGCCTTGGATTTTCCACTGCAATTTTTGCCAGTATTGGAATCCTTTGCGGGATAATAGCCATCAATGCATCGGAAAGGAAAAAAATCTATTTGCCATTGGCGGCTGCGGTAGGGTTTTTAGCTCTTTTAGGTACTGAGGGAGAAAACGTTGATTACGGCGCACATATCGCTGGCCTGGGTGCGGGCTTGTTTTTAGGCATCACAACTGGTTACAGAATCAGCAAAAAGCTGCCGCTAATGCCCGAATTTTTTGCGGCTGCACTATATTTTTGCCTGCCGATCGTGGCCTGGTTGGCGGCCTTTGGCAAACTTTTATGATATTTGCGCCTGGGCAGAATCTACATAACTGTCCATGTTCATCGGCTCACCCAAATTACCCCTAACCAATGCGCCAAGCAATGTCCTGGCTATGCCGTTATCATAGCGCGGGTCGTTGGAAAGTTCCTTGGCGGCCTCAAGCGGTTCTTTGGCGGGAGCATAGGGGCGGGTGGTGATCATCGCGGCAAAGGAGTCAGCAACAGCCGCCAAACGCGCGTTGGCGTGAATTTGCCCCCCCTTGAGGCGTTGGGGATAGCCTGAGCCGTCCATGCGTTCGTGATGCTCAAAGCAGATGCGCAAAAGGTCGTCAAAAACAAGCTCAACCTTTTGCATTATTTTGACCCCAAGCATGGGGTGTTGAATGATTTTTTCTTTTTCTTCCCCTTTTAAAGGCCCTTTTTTGCTCAAGAGGAAAGGCGGCATTTTGCTCATGCCAATATCATGCAAAAGCAGGGCTAAGGCCATGCGATCCAGTTCTTTGCGCTGAAATTCTGTAACACTTTGAAGCCAGAGCCAGAGTCCCACAGACAGAGTGTTTAAGGCGTGACGTGCGGGGTGATAAACCCTAAAAAGTCGGCGCATGAAAGCATTGATTCGGTTTTTATCTCGAATTAGGTATTCAGTCACAACCATTGTATCACGATATAGAGTTTCAAAAACAGCTTTGACAGGTTGCTCGTAAAATTCTGCATAACGCAGGAGCAGGGCATGGATGCAGATAGAGGCAATTTCCGCTTCCTTGAGGTTATGATCCTGGAGTACCAGATCCAGCTGTTTAACTATATGCCGTGAATAGATCTGGTGGTCGGAACGCGATACAAAAAGATTGCCATCAGCGCAAAGCGTGGCAAGCTCTTCGGTTTGTTCATTGGAGAGCCGTGCGCCTTTTCGGGAATATGGCGTTAAAACTGCTATATCTTCCCGAAAAACAAAGAGATCCACGGGGGGACGGTATTTGGGAAAACTGGAGAGGATCTCGCTACTGATTTGGTAGTATTCCTCATTGATATTATCCGGGACAGCAGGAGACTGCATTTTGGCAGACATAGTTATTTCCAATAGATCTTGACAAGGTTTGTCCCACGCGGACTGGTAGAATCCTTGAGCTGGCCCGCTGTAGTAATCACAACGCAATCATTATCCTTGAAATCGGGACAACGGTTGATGAAATCCTCGGCGCGTTCCCGATGGCTGTGGTGAAGTTGATCATCACCCACAAAAACGGGTGTCACCCCCCAGACAAAATTGAGCGCTTTGATACTGATGGGATCAGGACTTAGGGCATAAATTGGTTGCGGCGGCCTGCGCGATGAAATTTGCCTTGCCGAGGCCCCTGACAAGCTATGCGTCACAAGTGCATTTGCCCTGGCCTTGTCTGCAAGGAGACAGGCTGAATAAGCGAGGAATTCCGGGATACCCTTATCGCTGTCAGGCTCTTCAAGTTTGCGGCTTTCAAGCAGCAACTTTTCTGCTTCAGTGGTTATTTTGTGCATATAGCGCACTGTTTCCACAGGAAAATTGCCCATAGCCGTTTCTTCCGAGAGCATAACGCAATCAGCCCCGTCCAGTACGGCATTGGCCACATCAGTGGTCTCGGCGCGGGTTGGCGAGGGGTTGTTGACCATTGAGAGCAACATCTGTGTGGCCACAATTACTGGTTTGGACACCTGGTTGCACGCGCTGATGATATGTTTTTGCAGGGCTGGCAATTTGGGCAGGGGACATTCCACACCCAGGTCACCGCGGGCCACCATGACCACATCGGTTTCCTTGAGAATTGCGTCAAGATTGTCCACTGCGCTTTGGCGTTCGAGCTTGACCACTATGGTTACACGCCGCCCGAATTTTTCCATCAATGCCTTGGCTTCCAGAACATCATCTGCTGTCTGGACATAAGAGATGGCAACGGCGTCAACACCCAGCGCAAGGCCCTCAGCAAGATCTTTTTTGTCTTTTTCTGTCAGGGCGCGAACCTTGGTGGCTTTGCCTGGCAGGGCGAGACCCTTGCGCGAGGTTACAATGCCGTCATTGTCAGCCTCAAGGATAACAAGCCCATCTGGGCGTTTTTCCTGAACTACAAATTGTAAACCCCCATCCGCCAGAACCATCCTGTCGCCATGCTCCAGACTTTCCAGAATGACTTCATGGTCAAAGGGAAGATAAGGCATTTCATCTACGTGTTTAGCGCTTGCGCCCAGCAAAAGCTGCGTCCCCTTGCTGACCTGGATGCTGCCTTCCGGGATTTGTCCCAGGCGGATTTTTGGGCCGGAAAGATCCTGCATAATGGTGATGGGACGTCCAAGTTCATTTTCCACTTCACGAATATGATTGATGATCTCGACAAAATCAGCAGCTTTGCCGTGGGAGAAATTGAGCCGGAACACACTTGCTCCTGCATCAGCAAGGGCCTTCAGCTTCTCTTTGCTGTTGGACGCAGGACCTATGGTGGCGACAATCTTGGTTTTCATCTTCTTCCTCGTGAAGCCTGAACAGGGCATCTATGCCCCAGTGGTGAATTTGCCAAGCTTCCAGATTTTTTTGGTTTATGTCAAGATGCTTGTGAAATGCGCCATAAATTTCTATATTTTATAAATATACTTGCAAAAGGAATAGACATGAAAAAAGAAGTAATCCGCACAGCCAATGCGCCCATGCCGGGTGGCCCATATTCTCAGGGGATTATCAGCGGCAAGCGCATTTATGTTTCCGGCCAGCGCCCTGTTGACACGCGAAGCGGGGAAATTCCTTCGGATTTTGAAGCACAGGCCAGATTATGCCTTGGGAATATCCGAAGCGTACTCGAAGCCGGCAATGCAGGTATGAATGATGTTGTAATGGTCACAGTCTATCTTTCAGATATTGCAAACTTCGCCGCATTTAACGAAATTTACAAACAATATTTTGCAGAGCCGTTCCCGGCAAGGACAACCGTGTCTTGCACTTTGCGCGGGATTATGGTGGAGATTTCCGCCATCGCGGAAATCTGATCACCAGCCATAGAAGCGCGGCCAGGCAGTGATTTGCTCATCAGCTTCCAGGACAATGTAGCCGGGAAACTGCGCCGCCGTTGCACAGGCATGGTTTGGGAGTATTCTCAGACGTGTGCCGATAGGGAAGCGCAGTGCGATATCCTTATCAACTGCACCCTGGCAGCTGATGATCCCGTGTTCCTGGTTTGCTCCGCTTACAGTGTAACCAGCTATGGGAGAACCCTGAATATCACATACCTGGCCGTATCCATAATCAATGGGGCGTTGCGCTGTTCCCCTGTCCCTGCTCATTGCCATCCAGCCTGCATCTGTAATTGCCCAGCCTTTTTCTTTCTGGTGGCCAATTACGGTTGTCAGCACGCTCAGGGCAATTTCGTCCATGCTGCATACGCCAATGGAGTGCATTACTAAATCAAAGAAGACATACACCCCTGCGCGTACTTCTGTTACTCCATCCAGGGAGAGCGCTGAAAGGGCTGTGGGGGTGGAGCCGACGCTGACTGTAGGGCAGGCATGGCCTGCTTTGCGCAGACTTTTTGCAGCCTTGACGCAGCCGGAGCGTTCCTGTTCGGCCATTGCCTCCAGCGCCTCCCTGCCATAGAGATCATAACTTGAACCCGCGTGGGTAAGGACACCCTCGAGAACTGAGCCGCCTTTGTCTAAAATTTCGGCAATTTTTACGAGATCAGGAGATTCAGGCTTTACTCCCGATCTGTGCCCATCTGTATCCACTTCTATGAGAACCTTGAATGCCATGCCATTATTTGCGCCATAGGCGGCAATGGCGGCGGCTGATTCCTCGCTGTCTGTGATAATTTTGAGGTCACAGCCCTGACGGATGAGATTATGGGCAAGCGGGAGTTTGGCTGCGGAGATGCCGACCGCATAGGTAATATCGGAAAAGCCTCCTGCATAAAACATTCCGGCTTCTTTCAATGTGGAAACAGTTATTCCCCTTGCTCCCTGCGCCGCTTGTTCCCGTGCAACTTCTAGGCATTTAGATGTTTTTACATGTGGCCGGAAAGCGACTTTCAGCGCGTTCATCCGATCGCGCATCCTGATGATGTTGGCGCACATTTTATGATAATCAATAATTGCAGCAGGCGTTTCAACTGTATCCAGGATCATGGCGCAGTTCCTTTTTTGTCAGGCTGGTTGTGCGAGTGGCTGTGTTCCTCGGCAGAATATTCAACTCAGACGGTTTTTGAAATCATCATAGCCAAAACTTCTTATAAGCTGAAAACATGGTGCATTTCCTTCGGAAGCATGGCAGATTCCAATTGCTGGCAAACGTAGCCCATTAAATGTATTGGTCTTGACCATGCTGTAAATGGCCATGTCTGCAAAGAGAAGCCGCTGGCCTGTCGCCAGAGGCCGATTGAAAGAATACTCGCCAATTACGTCTCCGGCAAGGCAGGATTTCCCAGCCAAACGACAGCTCCAGGCGTATTGGCCGGCAGTTCTTGCAAGCCTTGGGCTTGCATCGCCAGGCGCACGATAAAAAACTTCTGGCCGATAAGGCATTTCAAGCACATCAGGGATATGGCATGCGGCAGAGATGTCCAGAATTGCAACCGGCATATCGGCCTGAACAATATCCAGCACCGTTGATACCAGCCAGCCGCTATTCAGGGCAACTGCCTCACCGGGTTCAAGGTAGATTTGCGCCTTATAACGTGAGTTCCAGGCACTAACCCTGGCGCAAAGCAGGTCAAGATCATAGCTAGGGCGGGTAATGTGATGGCCGCCGCCAAAATTAATCCAGTCACAGGCCGGAAGATATTTGGCAAATTTTTTTTCTACAGCGTCCAGCGTGCGTGCGAGCGCGTCTGCTCCCTGTTCACAGAGAGTATGAAAGTGAAGCCCGGAAATGGCATTTGACACAGGCATAAAACCATTTTCCATCTGATGCGCCCTGATTCCGAGCCTGGATTGTGGCATGCAGGGATTGTAAATTGCCGTTGCCTCTTCTGAATGTTCAGGGTTGATTCTCAAGCCGCAGCGGATGGGATTTTGGGCGCGAGATCCTGCATTGGCTGCAAAAATTTGGGTTTTGAAACGATGCCACTGGGCGAAGGAGTTGAAGACAATATGATCCGCCAGGGTGAGCAGTTCCTTAATTTCTGCATCGTTCCATGCTGGGGCAAAGGCATGGACTTCCCCGGCAAATTTTTCGCGCCCAAGTCGGGCCTCGTCAACTGAACTTGCGCAGACACCCCAAAGCGGCCCTGCATAAGCGCGGGATAAAAGCGGGAATACGCTCCAGGCGGCAAAGCCTTTGAGTGCGAGAAGAATTTTGGCCTGGCTGCGTTTTTGCACCAAATCAAGGATGGCGGCATTTTGCATGAGCCGTTCCTCATCCAGCACAAAACAGGGGCTTGGAGCCTGTGAACTGTCGCTTAAGAGCATGGCAGCGCACGCCGATGCTTCATTCATTTCAGCCGAGGTCATGCCTTTCAAGAAAGATCAGCACAATGCCAGGGCAAACCGTATTTGTTCAGAGCAGTCATAAAGGGATCGGGTTCAAACTGCTCCATGTTCCAGACTCCTGGTTTCCGCCACACTCCTTCTGCCAGCAACTTGCTGCCGATCATGGCTGGCACCCCGGTGGTATAGGAAATTGCCTGAGAGCCGACTTCCGCGTAGCAGTCCTCGTGCCTGCAGATATTGTAGATGAAAATATTCTTGCGTATTCCAGACTTCATGCCCTGCATCAGGTCTCCGATGCAGGTTTTGCCCTGCGTCTTGACTCCAAGGGATGATGGCTTGGGCAGCAGTGAAGCAAGGAATTGCAGGGGAATAATTTTCTGGCCCTTGTAATCCACGGGCGCAATACCTGTAAGGCCAAGGCTTTCAAGAACATTGAGATAGCGGAGGTAGTTTTCGGAAAAGGTCATCCAAAAGCGCGCGCGGCGCAAGCCTTTAAGATGGAGAACAAGGGATTCGAGTTCTTCATGATACATCAGGTAGCACTTGCGGCGGCCAATACCATCTGGAAAATCATAATCCATGCTCCAGGCAAGGGGGTCTGTCTCTACCCATTCGCCATGCTCCCAATAACGCCCCCTTGCTGTAACCTCGCGAATATTGATTTCCGGGTTAAAATTGGTCGCAAAAGCCTGCCCATGATTTCCGGCATTGCAGTCGATAATGTCCAGGACATGGACTTCATCAAGCTTATGCTTCATAACCCAGGCGGCAAAAACATTGGCCACGCCAGGATCAAAGCCTGAGCCAAGCAACGCGGTCAGCCCGGCGTTTTTGAAGCGCTCATTGTAGGCCCATTGCCAGGCATATTCAAATTTGGCCGTGTCCGGCGGCTCATAATTTGCCGTATCAACATAATTGACCCCGCATTGTAAACATGCCTCCATAATTGATAGATCCTGGTAGGGCAGGGCAACATTGCAGACAAGTTGCGGCCGGGAGCTATCCAATAAGGCGCAGAGTTCGGGGATTTTGTCTGCATCCACCTTGGCAGTGGAAATTTCTACTCCCAGACGCGAACGGATGTCGGCGGCAATGCTCTCGCAGGATTCAATTTTCCGGCTGGCAAGCGTAATCTTGTCGAAGATGCCTTTTTCCCGCATGACTTGGGCGCACTTGTGCGCAACAACATTCCCCACGCCGCCTGCGCCAATGATCAGAATATGGCTCATGACAGTCCCCCAGAATCTTTTTCATTTTGCGCCATACTGGAATCAAGCAATTTGATATGGGCATAATGCCCCCTGGCTTCGCTGGCCAGGCGCAAGCCCTCAGCACGGCAGTGTTCACAGGCATTTCTTGGAATCAGCACGCACAATGAGGGCTTTACGCGCTCGGAACTGGTCGTAATTTTTTCCAGCCCCGGGCAATTTTGGCAAATTCGCCAACTCTCAAGCTGGTTTTCACGGAGCATATCCGTATCGTAAAAAATTTGTTTTTTCCTCGTACGCCAGCCATTGTCTTCATGCGTTCCGACTGGAGATTCCGGCGGCTTATAATATGTGGAGAGCGCCTGCTCGCAAACGTGTGCTATGTATTCCATAAGCCGAGGATCTTGGCGTGTTGACGAAGCTGACAAGCCAGGCTCGCGGATTTCCTTCCAGGCCGGAATCCCGGCCAGCGCAAGGCAGATCCCCAGGTTGACATAGGGAAGCGCACCGCGAATGGCGTAGCCGCCCTCAAGCACAGCAATATCTGGATTCAGTGCTTCGGTAAGCGCTGCATAGCCCTGGGCTGAAAGGCGCATATTTGCCAGGGGATCCGTAAAGTGATTGTCCTGCCCTGCGGAATTTACGATCAGGTCTGGCTTGAAATCTTCAAGCATAGGCAGCACGGCATTGCGAACTACATACAAATAGCCTTCATCAGATGTCCCAGGAGGCAAGGGAATATTGATATTTCGTCCAAGGGCGGAAGGGCCGCCAGCTTCCTCAATAAAACCGCTTCCAGGGTATAGGGTGCGGCCATCCTGGTGTAAGGAAATGAACAGGGTATCAGGATCATTCCAGAAAAAATCCTGGCTGCCATCGCCATGATGCACATCGGTATCGACAATGGCGATTCGGAAATTGCGCCCATTGGGCGGCGGGTAATGATCGCGGATATATTCGATCATCACGGCTTCATTATTTACATTGCAAAAACCGCGGTTGCCGTGGACAACGCGCATGGCATGATGCCCTGGCGGACGCACAAGGGCAAAAGCGCGATCTTCCCGCCCCTCCAGAACCAGCCTTGCCGCAGTGATGGCACTTCCCGAAGCAGCCAGGTGCGATTCAGTTGTTACTGCTTCTGTTGTTGGCAGGCAGAAGTGGGCGCGTTTAATGTCCTTGTAAGTTGCGAAATGAGGGCGGTGTTCTGTGATTCCCTGAATATCAAAGAGTCCCTCTTCAATGAGTTGATCCTTGGTATAGAGAAGCCGCTCCTCCCTTTCAGGATGCGTTGGCGAGATGGCCCAGTCAAAGGCAGGAAAAAATACTACTCCAAGGCTACTGCTTGGGAGCAGGGGATCAGTCATCAGCTAATTCCAGATTCTCAAAAATATCTACGCCATACCGCACATTGGCAACAAGCTGGCCAAAAAAGCCTTGCGCAAGCGCAAAAATCAGCTCATTTTCAGCAAAAGCCACAAAAAGCAACGATCTTTTGGAATGAATGGCGAAGATGCCTCCGTTATTTTTATCCTGTTTATAGACTATGCAATGGAGCAGGTCAGGATCGCCCATGCGGCAAATAATTTCTATTCCAGCTTCAACTTTAGCGGCAAAATTCGTCTGGTTAAGTATGCAATCAGGCACAGCCGCATCAAGTGGCGCAAAATGCAGGCGATTGTTCTCCACTTGAATTGAATAAATCTCTGGCATCCACAGGTCTCCTTTACCGTTAAAAGAGTTTCACGGCTTGACGGATAAAAATTTTTCCATTGCAGAAAGACAGTTTTGTAAAATTGATTCTGGTTCATCCAGTGCATTGACAATGCATATTCGGTCTGGAGATTTATGCGCAAGCTCAAGATAACCTTTGCGAACCCGTTCGTGGAAATCAAGGTTTTCAGAATCGAATCGGCCTTCGGAAACAACTGCGCCCAGTTCATGGTTGCGTTGGATAGCGCGCTCAATGCCTACGGAAACGGGCAAATCCAGCAAAAAAGTCAGATTCGGAAGAATGTCGCCAGCGGCAATCTGGTTTAGCTCTTGTAATACAAGGAGGCTTTGGCCGCGCCCATAACCTTGGTAGGCAAGCGTAGAATCAGTGTAACGGTCACAGAGAACGGTTTGATTCCGTTCCAGGGCCGGGTGAATAATATCCCGCACATGCTGTGCGCGATCCGCCAGGAATAAAAAGAGTTCGGCAAGAGGGGAAAGGCCGCGTGTTCTGGCATCCAGGAGAATTGGCCGAAGATTGCGGCCTAGGGAACTTCCCCCCGGCTCACGGGTAAGAACAGGCTTATCACCACTGGCTTGCAATTTTTCAGCAAGGAGGCGCAAAACTGTGGATTTTCCTGCGCCTTCTATACCTTCAAAAGTGATAAACATTCTTCCCTCGGGGGATTTTTACGGCCCTTGCTGAACTGAGCGCCTAGCTCTGGCGTGGGCAATGCCTTGAATATCTGCCGGCCTAGCGTGCTTTGCCAGGCTGTCCAGCCGCTTGTTTCAGGCGCGAAACTGTCCAGCGCTTCGCGAACCTGGGCAAGCTTGGCATCCAGATTGTCAGCATAATGCAAGGCAAGCGCTTCTGCCGTCTGGGGCTTGCGCACTGCTCCATATTCAAGTTCACCATGGTGGCTCAGCAAAAGGTGTTTGAGATGCTGCTGCAAATCCTGGGAGATGCCGGATTTGGTCAGAAATGGCGTGAGCATCTCTACCCCGAGCATCAGATGCCCGAGAAGCCGTCCCTCATCAGTATAATCATTTTGCAATCCGCCTGAAAATTCACGGATTTTACCCAGATCGTGGAAAAGCGCACCCGCAAGCAGGGTCTGGCGGTCAAGTTCAGGGTACAGGGCGCTAATCTGCATACAGAGTTTGAACACTCCAAGTGTATGTTCAAGCAAGCCTCCGGCATAGGCCTGATGCACATTCTTTGCAGCAGGACATATACGAAATGCCGCTATGATTTCGTCATTTTCAAGCACTGCAAAGACCAGCTTGCGCCATGCCGGATGTTGAAATTCTTCCCTACTGAGGCTCAGAAGCTCTTTAAGCATTATCTCAGAAGAAATGGGGCTTGATTTGAGAAAAAGCGCCAAATCAAGCTGCTCTGCATCTTCCTTCTCCAGTTGCGCAAAAGCATCAAGGACAAGCTGTGGTTTATCCCTGAAAAGCACACACCGACTCCTGACCGATGCCAGGTTTCCAGGGTTGATTGCGCCAAGCTCCTGGCTCAGAGGATGCCATGCCTTGGCATCAATGCTTCCTGTGGCATCTGCAAGCACAAGATTCCAGTAAGGCCCATTGCGGGCAGTAGACTGTGCAGCCTCACGAATCAGAAAAATTCCCTCGGCTTCAGTGCCAGGGAGAATATCTTTGACGAAAATGCCTTTTTCCATTTATAATCCGAGAATGACCCAAACCGTGTTACGGCTTTTTTAATCGCATCATTTTTCTTGGGTCTTGTCAAAATTTCAGGGGTTTTGTCAAATGAATGTGCTCTTAAGCAATGATGATGGCATTTTTTCTTCAGGAATCCGCGCATTGTACAGGGCCTTTGCGGAGGCTGGACACAGCGTCAAGGCCGTTGCCCCTATGCGCCAGCAATCAGGTGTAGGACACTCCTTGACCATGTTTGAGCCACTGCGAAGCCAAAACATTGAAGAAGATGATTTTGCAGGCGTCGGCGTTTATGGCACGCCCACTGACTGCGTAAAGCTTGCATTGGGCAAGCTTGTGACTGAAACGCCTGATCTAGTGGTAAGCGGAATTAATATTGGCTCAAATGTCGGGCCGGATATATTTTATTCCGGAACAGTGGGCGCGGCAGCAGAAGCTGCCCATGCAGGCATACCAAGCATTGCCGTTTCGCATGGCGATTATAGCGGCAAAAGCGATCTTCTTCCAAATGCCCGACATCTGGTCCGAGTTGCAGAGAAGATTGTTTGGGCTTCGATTCCCAAAGGCAGGGTGCTGAATATCAATTATCCCAATGTTCCTCTTGAGCAGACATCTGGCTTGAGGATCTGCCCCCAATCGGCTGCTTCCTGGCGAAATATCTTTGACAGCAGGACTGACCCCCGTGGTGATCCCTATTGGTGGTATGTTGGCGATGTGCCCGAATCAAGCATTATCGCTGGTTGCGACAAGGCTTTGCTTGCTGAAAAATTTATTACGCTTACACCGTTAAGTTTTGAATTTACTGACCATATTTCCTTGCCGAATCTGGAAAAACAGTTATGCAACGGGAATATGGGTTGAAATCCTTGACATTGCCCGGAAATCCACACAAAATGCGCTTTCTTTTTTGGGAGGAGCTTAATGTACGCGATTCTGGAAAGCGGTGGCAAGCAATATAAGGTTCAGGAAGGCTCAAAGATAACGGTGGAAAAACTTGCCGCAGAACCCGGCAGCCAGATGGAGCTAGATAAAGTTTTGCTTCTGGGTGGAGATAAGTGCGAAGTGGGCGCACCTTATCTTTCTGGTGTTACTGTAAAAGCAGAAATTTTGAGCCAGGTTCGCGGACCCAAAGTGCTGGTTTTCAAAAGACGCAGGCGCAAGGATTCCAAGTGTTTGCATGGCCATCGTCAGGATGGCACGGTTTTGCGGATTGTAAGTATCGTCAAGTCTGCTTCGCAAGACTAGGCGGATCTAGTCAGGTACAAGGTCTTCACGAATATTTTACAGGGCCATGCGCCCAAAATAGTTTATTCTTCAGGAGGCGGTTATGGCCCATAAAAAAGCAGGCGGTTCATCGCGCAATGGCCGCGACAGCGCAGGCCAGCGCAGAGGCATAAAGCGCTTTGGCGGCCAGCACGTACTGGCTGGCAATATTATTGTGCGCCAGCTAGGCACTGTTGTTCAGCCTGGAGACAATGTCGGCATGGGGCGTGATTTCACTATTTTTGCCAAGACAGACGGCATTGTGCGCTTTGAAAAATTTATTCGCAAACGCCATGTCAAGACACGCGTAAGTGTGGAGCCGTTTGAGAAATAAAGGTTTCTGCGGACTTCAACTTTGCTTTTCAATGACTTCAGGGGAAGGACTGTTTGCAGTTCTTCCCTTTTGCGTTTTTCGAGGGCGGAGTAAGGATTTTTGCGTGATAGCTGTGGCATTATGTCTTATTTGGCAATAAATTATGATCGAGAAATTAAATTTGCTGAATACAAGGGGTTGCCATGCGTTTTGTTGATGAGGCCAAAATTTTAGTCAAGGCTGGGCGCGGCGGTCGGGGCTGCATGTCTTTTCGGCGCGAAAAATATATCCCGCGCGGTGGCCCGGACGGAGGCGATGGCGGCCAAGGTGGCTCTGTATATTTACGGGCGGACAGTCGGCTTCTTTCGCTCTATGATTTCAGAATAAAGAGGGTTTATGAAGCGCAAAACGGTCAGCCCGGCCAAGGCAGCCAGCGCGATGGCAAAAAGGGTGCAGATCTTGTTTTGGGTTTGCCAGTTGGCACGCTTGTATTTGCCGAAAATGCAGATGGTGAATCTCTGCTGGCAGATTTAAGCGAACCTGAAAGTATGGTTTTGGCAGCAAAAGGTGGCCGTGGCGGCAAAGGCAATGAGCATTTCAAAACTTCAACAATGCGCGCGCCGCGTTTTGCCCAGCCCGGCGAGGCGGGTGAGGAGCGCAATTTGCGCCTGGAATTGAAAATTTTGGCCGACGCCGGATTGATCGGTCTGCCTAACGCTGGCAAGTCAACCTTTATCTCGCAGGTATCCTCGGCCCGTCCCAAAATTGCCGCTTATCCGTTCACAACCCTTTCACCAAACCTTGGGGTGATGATTGATCCCGAGAATCCCGACAAGAGATTGGTAATTGCCGATATCCCCGGGTTGATTGAGGGGGCGCACAATGGTCAGGGCCTGGGAATACGCTTTTTGAAACATATTGAACGGACGCGTTTTCTTGTGCATATTTTAAGCATAGAGGATGTGGACGATGCAGATCCCTGGGCAGGTTTTGAGCTTGTAAATCAAGAATTGCGCAATTTTGATCCAGAACTGGCGCAAAGGCGTCAGCTTGAGGTAATCAATAAGATCGATCTGGTTTCCGAGGAGCGCCTGCAGGCGTTTAGGGCCAGGGCTGTAGCGGATGGACGCAAAATTTATTTTATTTCTGCCAAGGAAGGTATTGGGCTTGAAGCTCTGGTGAAAGAGCTTTGGCATCTCAAAGCTGAACTTTCCCGGCATGAGCCATTGCTTCATTTCCAAAGCCCTGATTATATTCCGCAGGACAAGTTTCCCGAGATTGAAGTGGAATATACCCGGGAATAAGCGATTCCGGAAAAGAGATGCAAGGTAAAGTCCCATCATTAGCGCCTGATTGGCGCAAGGAGCGGGCCAGGATTATCCATGGCGCGAAAATTGTGCTTATTAAGGTTGGCAGTGCTGTGCTGGCCAATGAGTTCGGCCTTGATCAGCATATTATCCTTGATCTCGCATCAGAGATAGCTGCTGTTTGCAAAAATGGCCCAGAAGGTCGCAGGCATGTTATTCTGGTCAGTTCAGGGGCCGTGGCCGCAGGACGGGCTGCATTGCGCGGTTATGGATGCTCTTTAGGCAACAAGGGCCTGGCGGCCAGACAAGGGGCTGCCGCCGTTGGCCAGGGGCTTTTGATTCACGCCTGGGAACAGGCATTTGCAACGCACAATTTGGCAACTGCCCAGGTTTTGCTGACAAGGGCGGATTTTCGTTCGCGCGAGCGCTTTCTCAATGCGCGAAATACCTTTGCAGAACTTCTTGAATGGGGAGTTGTGCCTATTGTCAATGAAAATGATACGGTTTCTGTCAATGAGCTAAAATTTGGCGATAATGACTGTCTTGCAAGCCTGCTTTTGAATCTCGTTGGCGCAGATATTTTTATTAATCTGACTTCTGCGGCCGGGGTTTTTGCAGCGAACCCGGAAACAGATGCCAAAACCAGCATTATTCCTTGCATTGCAGATATTTCATCTCTTGATCTCCAGCGGCTCTGCGGCACTAAGAGCGCTCTGGGCTCAGGGGGCATGCGCTCCAAACTTATGGCGGCAAGACGTGCCGCCCAGCTTGGTGTGCCAACGCTGATTCTCCCGGGGCGTGAATCCGGGATTCTACGCAAGGCTTTGACGCTAGATAATCTGGAAATAGGAACCTGGGTTTGTCCTGCACGGCAATCCATATCAAGGCGCAAGTTCTGGCTGGCCTATAAATCAGAGCCAGAGGGAATACTTCAGGTTGATGCAGGAGCGGCAAGGGCGCTTGCGCAAAAAGGGAGCAGCCTCCTTCCTGGCGGGATAAGCTCAGTCCAGGGGGAATTTCAGAAAGGTGCGCTGGTGAAAGTTGAATACGCAGGTGAAGATCTGGGCGTTGGACTAAGCAATTACAGTGCGGCGCAGTTGAAAAAAATAATTGGCCTGAAGCGCCAAGAAGTGGCTGTTGCGCTTGGCGATAGTCATTATCCCGAAGTCATCCATCGTGACAACTTTTTGCTTGCGGCGGCGCTTTGAGTCTGGCCGATTCAGAAATTTCAAGCGCCTTGTGAGCGATTTTGTTGACCGGCCAAGATTCCATTGATTTGCCGTTAAAGATTGCGCATTGAGCCGAATTGTCAGACTGTGCGAGATGAAATAAGGCAAGCGCGTCACCAGAGTTGGGAGGAAGTTGGGCCAAGGCCCATGCGGCCATGCCCTGGCAGATTTCGTCTTTGTCTGCCAAACCCTTGCGTAGCCAGTCCCGTGCCTTGAGGCATAATCTGGGCTGGCTCTGAGCCAGACGCCCAACTGCCCAATAGCATGAGCGCCTGAGCAAATCGTTATCGCAATAATTGTCCTCGTGGCCAAGATCCATGATGTAGGAAATTAGAATTTTGTGATATTCTTGGGCCAGGCTGGGATTTTCTCCAAGGCTCTCAGCAAAGGCTTCAGGGATCCCCCAGCCGATATTTCCTGATTCTTCGCTCAGATGCCAGATGAAACGCCTGATAATATTACGGGCGCTTTCAGGATTTTTTTCAGCAATCCGTGCCACGGTCTTGCCAAGGGCGCAGGCTGACCTGTGCATTAATTCCGGCTCAAGCAAAAGGAAAGAAAAAAGCGGCCCGACACTGCTCATTTCGGCATTTGCAATTTCGTCAAGATAGCCATGCCAGTCTGGAGATTCCAGATATTTTTTCAGTTTTTGTTTTTGCGCACGCATTTGTGGCATATTGTTCTCCATCAGAAAGAACAAAACAAAGTAACCCAGAACGGGACAGAGAAATCCAGAATCACAGCGTGGACAATGGCGGGAAAAACCCAATCCTTGCCTGAATAGCGGCTGATTATTGGCAATGTTGTATCCATTGTCGAAGCGCCTCCGCAGGTGATTGGCGCAAGCGGACCCATGCAGGCGGCTAAAAGCGGGGTGAAGATAAGTGTAAAAAGCTCTCGGAGGACATTGCAAAGCAGGGCCACAGTGCCCAATTCCGGCCCCTTGTACTGGGTAATGAATACAGAGGATAGGGAATAATAGGCAAAACCAGAACCCACTGCCAGACATTCACTCAAGCTGTAAGCCAGAAAAAGGCTGGCCGCAGAAACACCGGCGAATGTTCCTATTGTTGTTGCAAATGGTAGCAAAAGTACCTTTGGCTTTAGGCTGCGCAGGATTTCTGCAAGACGCCGGTCGCAGCCAATGGAAAGGCCAACAAGAGCCATAAGCAGCCAAAGCGCAGCAAGGGTAGGATCGTGATCCAGCAAAGCCTTGGGCAAGCAGTCATAGCGGGCAAGTAATATGCCGCTACAAAAAAAAATTAGAATAATCAGACTGCCGCCCATGATAATCGGAACTCACTTGCCGGGGGAATTTGCCCTTTTGCCCCTGAATAAATGGCGCAAGAAGCTTGTGCAAAATAGTGATCCAATAATTGCTCCAAGCATGAGGATCAGTGCATCTATGCCAAGAGATGGAAGATTTTCGAAAAGAAGCTCATTGCGGCCAATAGCTATGCCAAGTAAAAACAAAAGCAGCAGAATTGCGCAGGTAATGCCGCGCCGCAAAATATTTTCATTGATCCTTGATGAAAATAACCGGCCAAGGAGCATTCCGCAAAACATTATTATAAGTGCAATATACATCTGTAGGGTAAAATATTTTTATACGGCATTAAGTTGCAGGTATATAAAATTTATAATTATTTTTAGAATAGAGAGTTAAACTCAATTTTTAGGAAATCCACAGCGGATTCAAAAATATTTTTATCCTTTAACATATATTCTATATCCCATATAAAATAAATCATGACTCCGTGCCTGAAAAATTTCATTTTTGCTTCCATGGGTTGCTTGGGAAAGAGCGCATTTGCCGACTCTGCGCCTAAAATAATCAGGTATCGGCAGCCAAGATGAGCGATTCCAGACCAAAAGAAGTCAAGCTCATTTGCAGGTATTCCTGAATCAGTATTGTAAATATTGGCTGGCAGATGGTATGGCCAAAAAGTATGCGTTCCTGAAGGATGCCCAAGCGTTTGTAAAAACTTTTTTAAGAGGTTGCGGCGTTGCGCCAGGGTTGTCTCCGGGGCGCTGTTTGAAATTTGCCTGGAACTTTGCGAAGAATCCAGCAGATCAGCGCCAAGCTGGCTATATGTCCAGGCAACGCGCCCGGGGCGTGTCTTACGGAGCAATTCAGCCCAGACACCTGTCAAAGCAACAGGGACTTGCTTGTGAATCCCAGATTTTCTTTCATTTATTTTCGCTGTTGGTGCGCTTGCGGATGCGTTGTTTTCACGGACGTTTCTGAAATTAAAATGCGCATCCCGTTTTTTTTCATTAATGCTTTGCTCTGTTTTCTTTACCTGGTTAAGCGCAGGCAGAGTGAAAAAATCCTGAAGATCCCAGGCCGCCAGAAGATGCCTTAGCCCCTGGGCCTGCCAAAACGCGTCTCTGGTGCTTATATTCGTAAAAGCCATGAGCAGAGATCCCAGGCAATATCAGCCTTGCTTTTTTTAGGCCATAGTTCTGAGTTTCCATTGCGGTCAAGCACTGCCATAGCGGCGTCTTCGGCGCCAAAAGCGCTATTTTCGGGATTGACCAGATTGGCTGCAAGCAAGTCGGCTTTTTTCGCATCCAGCTTATATTTGGCAAGTGGCAATAGCTTTTCCGCGTCAGCGGCAATTTCAGCGGCAAAACCGAGTATTTTTTGTCCGGGCTTGCGTCCTAGGGAAAGAGTTTGAAGAATGTCAGGATTAGCTTGGAACGCTATCTCAAAGCCATCTGAAACAGAATTTTTTTTGAATTTCTGGCTGCGGCCCACGCTTGGTGGCATGGGGGCAAAATCAGCAACAGCGGCGCAGAATATTCCTATATCTGAGGCAGGCCAATAGCTGCTGGCCTGAGCAAACATTTCTTGCGCGCTCACCACAGGAATCAGAGTGATTGCTGACGGGAGATATAAATCGGAAATCGGGCCTGAAACAGCCACTACTTCCGCCCCGCGCAACCAGGCGCAGACGGCAATGGCAGCGCCCATTTTACCAGTTGACGGATTTGACCAGAAGCGCACTCCATCCCAATATTCGCGTGTTGGGCCAAGCGTCACCAGTACACGTTTGCCCTGCATGTCCTGCGGGCTAAGCGCTTTGAGCAGAGCAAGGTAAATTTCTGGAAGTTCTGCAAGCTTGCCTGTGCCGCTTTCGCCATCGGCCATATATCCGTTGTCAGGATAAATAATTTTTGCGCCGCGTTCATTAAGGATGCGGATATTGTCCTGGGTGGCCGGATTGTTCCACATCTTTGGATTCATGGCCGGGGCGATTAACAAAGGGCCAGCAAAGGCCAGGGCTTGTGCGGAGAGCATATCGGACGCCAAGCCCTGGGCAATACAGGCAATGGCATTGGCTGATGCTGGCGCGATTAGCATGGCCTTGGCTCTCTGGCCTGGCTCTAGGTGCGCAAAAATCTCTTCCCTGTTCTGAAAAAGTTCCTCATAGACAGGAAATGCGCCCAACGAGGCGAAAAGGAGAGGTGAAACAAAATTGCGTGCGCCAGGAGAAACAGTTGCAGATACATGGATCTGGTTGCGCAATAAGGCACGGAGCAATTCAGCCGCCTTGTATGCGGCCACAGAACCGCTGATGCCGAGGTGTACGGTTTCGCCCTGAAAATGGCTAACCCGTGCAAATGGAACTTGCTCCCAGCCAAAATTCACAATTTCAGTCCTATAAATTGTTTGCTTATTCGCTTTTATGCAGGCGCTTCAATAACTTTGCGTCAAATATTAAAGACTAATCCTAGCCATTGCTGGACCCGGAGATTGATCCAAAAAATCCAATTTGCGGCAATGCTTTCCAGGCGAAAAATAGCTGCTTGCTTTCTTTAAGGCAAGCTATTAACGGTATTGCGTCCACCACAAAGGATTGGAAAATTGCCAGAGCTTTTGGATGATTATCTCCTGACAAATTATGATTATGAGCTTCCGAAAGCCCAGATTGCCCAGGAAGCGCCTAATAAACGTGGTGATTCACGCCTTTTGATTATGCCTCGCAATGAGCTTCCTGGCGGTTTGGAAAGTCTGTCCATTGGGATTAAGCACACACTATTCTCCCAAATTGCAGATAATTTGCCGCGCAATGCCTTGCTTGTGGCAAATAATTCCAAAGTGTTGCCTGCGCGGCTGCGGGGGCGGCGCAAAAGTGGAGCAAAACTGGAGTTCCTTCTCCTGACGCCCTTGCCGCTTGTCATCGGCAATAACCGTAAAATTCAGGGAGCGTGCCTCGCTGATTCATTCCATGAGGCGGAAGCGGAGGGGCTATTGCGTTGCGGCGCAAAAATTGCTCCTGGGGAAGAACTGGATTTTGAGTGTGGAATTGGACTAACTGCGGTGGAAGCCATTGGCTATGGCCGATACCGCGTGCTTCTGCGCTGGCAGGGAAGTTTAGCCGAAATATTTGCAAGCGCAGGGGAAATCCCCTTGCCACCTTATATTAAACGCAAAGTTAAAGATGTTGATTCCCATCGGTATCAGACTGTCTTTGCCAAGGAGGATAAGACAGGCTCAGTGGCAGCGCCCACAGCGGGCTTGCATTTTACAAGCTTATTGCGCGAGCAGTTGCTTGCCAAAGGTTATGGCTGGACTGAGCTAACACTCTATGTGGGTTATGGCACATTCAGTCCCATCCGCTGCCCTAATATTCGCGCTCATCAGATGCATGCGGAATATGTTGAAATTAGCGCGGATTGTGTAAGTGCGATTGTGGAGGCCAAAAGGCAGGGGCGTCCAGTCATTGCCGTGGGGACGACAGCAGTCAGGGCGCTTGAGGGAAGCTTTGAGCTTTTAGGCGCGCTTGAATGTTATTCGGGCTGGCTTGAAAACTTTATTTATCCTGGAAAACATTTTCAGATAATTGACGGGCTTTTGACAAATTTTCATCTTCCCTGCTCATCGCTTCTTGTTCTTGTTGCAGCATTTGCGGGCCGCGAGCGCGTGTTGCATGCCTATAGGGAAGCAATATCAATGGGTTACAGATTTTTTTCCTATGGTGATGCCATGCTGATTTTTTAGCTAATTCCATATAGCCAGATTAATCGTTAGCCAAAGGAGTTTTTGGTGAAAAAACTTGTGTTGATCAAGTATGGGGGTCACGCAATGGATGACCCTGAGCTAAAAGATTTTTTTTGTAACGCTCTCTCATCACTTGTGTCCGAGCGGCAGAATTTAATCATAGTTCATGGTGGCGGACCGCAAATAAATTCAACTCTCAGGCGCTTGTCCATAGAAAGCAATTTTGTTGATGGATTGCGTGTGACAGATCAGCAAACCATGCAGGCTGTTGAAATGGCGCTTTGCGGCACAGTCAACAAGCTTTTGGTCAGGGATTTTGCCAGGAAAGGTGTGTCTGCGGTGGGTATTTCCGGCCAGGACGGCGCGCTTTTGCGGGCCAAAATCAAAAATCCTGACTTGGGTTTGGTTGGCGAGATTGAAAAAGTCAATCCGAGGCTTGTGCGCTGTCTTTTAGACGCTAATTTTGTTCCAGTGATTGCGCCGCTTGCCATGGGAGCAAATGGCGAAGCCTTGAATGTAAATGCTGACAGTGCGGCGGGTGCGTTGGCAGGAGCGCTTGAAGCTGATTATTTTGTGCTGATTTCCGATGTCCCTGGCGTGCTTGATAATAATGGCATCCTAATCCCTGAATTGGATTCTAAGGCCATTTTTGAACTGCGTGCGTCACAAGTGATTACAGGGGGGATGATCCCCAAACTCGAAGCCTGCATGGATGCATTGGCCAAAGGCTGTAAAGAGAGCGTCATTCTTGATGGCCGCAAGCCCAATGCCGTGGGCAGATTTTTGCGGGGAGAAGAAGCTTTCGGAACAAGAATCAGGCTTTGAGTTTCAAATCTGCCAAATATAAATTGCCTCGCCATTTATCAAGCTGGCGAGGCAATTTATATCAGAAGGTTGCGGCAATGCCGCTTTGCCCAAGATCAATAAAATTCAATCTACTTGATGGCGTCCTTGAGGCTCTTGCCAGGGGTGAACTTGGCGACTTTGCAAGCCGGAATGGTGATTTCTGCACCGCTACGTGGGTTACGGCCTTTACGTGCAGCGCGCGAAACAACCTTGAAGCTGCCAAAGCCGGTGAAAGTCACGGAATCTCCAGCGGCCAAGGCGTCGCGCAGGGTGGAAATCACCGCATCAAGCGCCTCTTCCGCTTTGGCCTTGGTAGGTAGTCCGGCCTTGGTGTAAATTTTGTCAACAAGTTCAGCCTTAGTCATGTCTCTTCTCCAAAATTTAAGGTTGCGGACTATAAATAGGGATCACAGCCTACAATCGCCACGCCTTGACTGGATTTGTCTTGGCAAGATGCAATCTCTTTAAGGAAAGCCATGCCTCCTGTCAACAGAAAGCTGATAAATACAGCGTTCTGGGTATATCTTTTTGATCTGCGCTTGATTGAATCAAAACGAATTCGAATCAAAAAACCAGATACCAAGTTTGATGGGAATTTTTCAGCGCATAATGCGGAGGGCCTTAAAGATTAACCATTTCAATTTCATCTTCCCGCAAAGTCCGTTCCAGGAACAGGCTGCCTGTATGGGCAAAACGTTGGATATTGTCAGTAGTTAAAAAGCGCCGCGTTCCCTGATGTGGATTTCCATTGAGCATATTAAGCTCTCCAAGTTTTTTTTGGACATTCAGGGCGGCCATGCTTGCAGAATCAACGATATGCACTTGAGAGCCAAGGACTTTGCGCATTGCTCCTCTAAGTATTGGGAAATGTGTACAGCCAAGGAGCAGGGTATCTGGCGCATCGGGGCTACCATTGAAGATGTCTCCGATATAACGCTGAATAATGCCTTCCACCAGCGGGCCGTCAAGCCATCCTTCTTCGGCCATTGGCACAAAAAGGGTGCAGGCCCGGCTTTGCACTATGGCTTGGGGGCTTATTTGTGATATTGCTTTCTGATATGCCCCAGCGCGGATAGTGGCCTCCGTTGCGATTACGGCTATGCGCCCGTTGCGGCTGCTTGAGGCCGCAGCGGCTGCGCCTGCCTCAACCACACCAAGGACAGGCAATGGGTCAAATGCCGATGCCAGGCTTGGCAGTGCTGCGGAGGTTGCCGTATTGCAGGCAATGATTAGCATTTTTGCGCCATATTCCATCAGTTTGTGCGCAGCTTGGCGAGTGTATTGGATAATGGTTTCATCACTTTTTGTGCCGTAAGGAAGCCGGGCCGTGTCCCCCAAATACAGCAAATTTTCACTTGGCAGAATTTCGGATATGGCCTTAAAAACAGTAAGTCCGCCAACACCCGAGTCAAAAAGGGCGATGGGGAGTTCTTTTAACGCGCCTAAAGGAGAGGATTTGCAGGATTCGTCTTTCATAATTTTTTTTTGTTATCCTTGTCTTTCTCTCTCATATCTGCAAAGTGCAAGTTTGTCCAAGTATGGGATTGTCAAAAGAAAAAGGATGCAAAAATGGATATACGTGTAAGGGAGCATCAGCACACAGATTTGCCAGAAATGCTTTCTATCTGGAATGAAATCGTGGCAGATGGCTTGGCTTTTCCCCAGGAGGAAATTTTAACGCCAGACTCTGCAAGGAGCTTTTTCAACGCGCAAAGTTTTTGCGGTATTGCAGAAGATACCCAAATAGGCAGAATTTTGGGGCTATACATTCTTCATCCCAACAATATCGGCCGCTGTGGGCATATTGCCAATGCGAGCTACGCGGTTCAGGAGCAAAAGCGCGGCTTTGGCATTGGGGAGGTGTTGGTTAGGCACAGCCTTGAAGTTGCCGCAAGTCTTGGGTTCAGGATTCTTCAGTTTAATGCTGTTGTGGAAGACAATATCGCGGCCCACAAGCTTTATAACAAACTTGGTTTTACCCGTCTGGGAACTGTTCCCGGAGGCTTTCGCCGGGAAAACGGCAACTTTATGGATATTAGCCTTTATTATCACGAACTGTGATTTTGGCCGGGATAAGTGCGCTGTCCCGAGCCAGGGAAAATTTTATCAACCAGTGAGCGCATATTGTGCCATATCTCTGGTGCAAACCAAGCGGCCAAAATGGCGAATAACAATGTAAAAACGATACTGCCAACCGCAAGAACGCAAAATGCAGCCAGCAATGGCGGTAATTCTTTTGCAAGAAAATAGCGCAATAGCCAGTCAGTCAAAAGCCATGCAAGGAAAGTAGGAGGAAGAGTGCAGGATAAGGCGCGAAAGCTCAGTCTGGCTAAACCTGAGAATGCTTCAGTGCCATGCCGTTTAATCCAGATTAGCATGAGCCAGACAACATAAAAAGCAATCGAAATACCAGAGACAAGAGCAATCGCCCAGACACCTTGGGGCACAGCAATACAGTAATATACAGGGATACAAAAGATAGTGACAACAGTTCCGGTCAGCGCTGGCGTAATTGTGTCACCGTGAGCATAAAAAGCTCGTACTAAAACCATATAAAGCACCCAGAATGGCGTGACCGCAAGCATAAGCTGGGTGAGTGGGGTGGCTGCATTTGTTTCAAGAAGTCCAAAGCGCCCTCCTTGGAAAATGATTCCTAAAATGGGCCAGGCACAAGCCAGCATTATGCCCGCACAAGGAATAATCAGAGCCAAGCCGCCCATAAGCGCTTTGCGTAATGTAGCTGAAAATTGTGTTGATTTTCCCTCGCTTAAAAGTTGCACGAGGAAAGGATAGGACGCCACGGCCATAGCCTGGCCCATTAGCCCCACTGGAACTTGGGCAATGCGCCTTGCATAGTTTAGCAGGCTCACAGAGCCTGAATCAAGAAGACTGCCAAAAACGCGCAGGAACTGTTCATCAAGCATGACGACAGTTTGGCCCAGCATTAACGGCAAAGCAATAAAGAGAAATTTTTTCAGGAGAGGATGCCAACAAACAAGGCTGAGTTTAAGTCCGCTTTTTGCCGCTACAAGCAAGGGGAGCAAAAAAGCTCCGAGAGCCGCGCCAAAACTTACGCCGATACAAAAACCTGTCATTCCATAGGCATCACGTTCGGCTGATTCTCGTGAATACAGGAGCGGCAGTAAAAGCCCACATAAAATAATTGTCGCATTGTAAATCAGCGGGGTGAGCGCTGGCACGCTGAATTGGCGGCGCAAAAACAAAAGTGCAGTGAAGCATGCGCCAGAAAGAAAAAAAACCTGTGCGGGGAGGATCAGGCGCATAAAAAAGGCCAGGCGTGAGCATTGGCTGGCGTTGAAGCCAGGGGCAACCAGTCTTGCCAGGCTGTCCGCCCAAAGAAAACCAAGCGTTGTACAGACAATGGAAGCCAAAAAGATCCAGAAAAAAATGCAGGAAAAAAACCGCCAGGCATCCTCAGTATCTTCACGAAAACGTGTTGCAAGCAACGGAATGATCGTGATCGACATGAAACCGCCGGCCAATAAATAATTTATAATATCAGGGATCACAAAAGCGGCAAAGTACATATCGGCTTCAGGGCCTGCACCAAATTGCCAGGAGATTACCTTGTCGCGGATAAGGCCCATAAGGCGCGAAATAAAAGCGCTTGCTGCCAGGATAATGGCCGCCAGACCCATTTGCTGCCGTTTAGAGAGAAAGCCCGGCATTAATTTTGATGACCTTGCTTGCGCTTGGCGGATTTATGTTTGGGCTTTTTTGAAAACTGCGCAGCTTTGACTTTCAGGCCATGCCAACCATTTCCAGACTTATGTTGTCTTTTTGGTTTCTTTGCTGCTGAATTTTGCACTTGATTCTGTTTTATCCGTCTGGATTGCTTTTGTTTTTTTCCTTTATCTGCAAGCGTAAAGTTTATTTCAAGCCGGTTTGAATCGACAGTGGTGAGCCTGGCACGCAGCCTTTGCCCAAGGCGATATAGATGACCATAGCTCTGGCCGCTTAAAGTAAGTGATGCTGGATTAAAAATATAGTTGTCCCTGGGAAGGTCATTTATCCGAATCAATCCCTCAACAGGAATTTTATCCAGTTCCACAAAGATGCCGAATTCTGTAATCCCAGAGATTATGCAGTCAAAATCCTCTCCTTCGTGTCCCCTTAACGCGAGGCAACTTAAACGCCGTGACATTTCCCGCTCACATTCCAGGGCTTCGCGTTCGCGCCTGTTTAATCTGTCTCCAATTTGGAATAATTTTGCGCCAGCGGGCACTATGCCTGCATCAAAGCCAAGAGCCAGTTTGACTGCGCGATGGGTAAGGAGATCGGCATAACGGCGGATAGGAGAGGTAAAATGGGTATAGGATGCGGACGCCAGCCCAAAATGGCCTATATTTTCGGGTTGGTAGCGGGCCTGGGGCATTGCTCGCAAGCAGAGGCGATTGAGCACATATTCTTGCGCCTCTCCCTGGCTCATGCGCAAAATTTCACGCAGTGCTTCCGGGCCTGGCTCTTTTGCCGCAGATTTCAAGAGGATGGATAGATTATCCAGGGGCATACTTGCCAGAGTTGCAAAAAGGCTGTCCAGCTTTTCGGGATCAGGTTTTGGATGAACCCTGTATAAAAAAGGCAAATCTTTGGCTTCAAGCCATCTGGATACAAGCTCATTGGCAACAATCATAAATTCTTCAATCAAGCGGTGGGCATCGGTGCGTTCAGCGATCCCCACAGCAGATATGCGGCCATTTGCGTCAAAACTGTAATGGGCTTCTGGCAGATCAAAATCGAGGCTTCCGCGTGCAAGCCGTTGTTTGCGCAAACATTTGTATAGCGTAAAAGCATTTTCAAGCATACCTGTTAAGTTGGACTCTGGAGCGTATTCCAGGAGCGTATTTCTGGCGCTTTGATCCTGCTCGGTTATGGCCGCGTTTACTTCAGTATATGTAAGACGCGCTCTGGAGCGCATGATTATTGGCGCAAAGCGTGGATTCCCTGGCTTGGCGTCTTCATTGAACGGAATTTCCACAAGAAGCGCCAGGCGATCCTCGCCTGGCTTGAGGCTGCAAAGCCCGTTGGAAAGCTCAGGGGGGAGCATGGGTTCAACAGAGCGTGGAAAATACCATGAATTTCCGCGTTCGAGCGCTTCGGCATCAAGTGCCGGGGTTGCATTTGTTGCGCCGCGTGGACGCACATAGTGACTTACATCAGCAATAGCTACACGCAAAAGCCAGCCGCTGCCCTGGCGCTCAACATGAATTGCATCATCGAAATCCCTTGCGTCCTCACCGTCAACGGTAACAAAAGGAATAGCCCGTAAATCTTCGCGCTCCGATAGATCGTTAGGGGTAGGGCCATAGGGCAATTTTTTGACTTCGTTCAGGGCTGCGTCTGAAAACTGAACGGGTACATTATGGTTCAGCTTAACCAGTTCTTCCTGAACCAAAATATTATCCGCAGAACCATAAACATTCAGCAGACGGGCGTTCCAGAGATCATTGCCAAGATATTTATCCGGCGCTACAAGTAGGATACTTTCAGACGTCAAGGCTTGAATACTTCCTATTTCTTCAAGCGTAATCTTAAAATTGGCCCGAATCCGCTCATCAAGAGGCTTGCAAAACAGTGTCTGCCCTTGGCGTTTAATCAAGCTGGCAGGGATTTCCTTGAGCTTGCGTTCGACAATTTCGATGATGCGGCCCTCACGGGCATGGTGCGGTTTGCTTGTGGTTGACTTTTTTGGCATGGTAATTATGGACTGTGATGGAAAGATTTCCACACGAACCTGATCACCCGGCCATGCGCCATTCTGATTACGTGGATGAATAAAGATGTCAGATGAAGCTTTGCCTTTATCCTTGGAAAAGTGTGTAGCACAATCTGGCTCAACAAAAGCTCCGCCATTGCGCAAGGCGTGAAATTTGCCTGAGATTTCAGAATTATCCCTGAACTTTACAAGCTTTTTTTTGCTGATTTTTTTCAATCTGACTCCCAAAGCGTGGCTTTGAAAAAAAAGGGGCAAATAATTTTGCCCCAAAGTTTCAGGACATCTAGTCCTGATTGTGCGCTAAGTTATGCTTAATCGCGGTTGCCGCCAAAAAGCTGCAACAACATCAAAAAGATGTTGATGAAATCAAGGTAAAGCGTCAATGCCCCAAGAATTGCGCCACGGCGGATAGCTGTTCCGTCATCAAGAGGGGCGGCTTCACCAAAACGGCGCAATTTCTGTGTATCGTAAGCCGTGAGTCCGGTAAAGATCAGCACACCGAGGCAACTGACGATGAAATTCATCATCGTGCTTTTGAGGAAAATATTGACCACCATGGCGATGATGATGCCAATCAGACCCATGAACAAAAAGTTGCCAAAGCTGGTCAGATCGCGTTTGGTAACTGTGCCATAGGCGGTCATTGCCAGGAAAGTGCCAGTGGTAACCAAAAAGGCATTGCCGATTGTGGCGATGGGATAGACCACAAAAATGGATGAAAGCATTGCGCCGGTGAGTGCAGAATAAAGCAGGAAAAGCCCTGTGGCGGCGCTTGCTGAGAGCTTGTGAATTGCTGCTGATATTGCAATCACAAGGCCAAACTGTGCGAGGACGAGCAGGATAAGCGCAATGCTGTTACCAAGGATGAGATCCCTGATCGTAGGAGTGCCAGCAACACCATAGGCAACTACGGTGGTAACGGCCAGCCCTGCGCTCATCCATAGATAAACTTGGCGCATATAGGTGGAAACGGCACTTGACAGTCCGCTTCGGGCAATCGTGGTGGGGATTGGTGACATGAAACCTCCATGTTTTTGGCACAGTTTCCGCAAAATGCTGAATACTTTGTGCCATTCCTTTCCCTAAATATATAAGACAGGCCCATGCTTTAGCAAGCTTTATCCATAGATTTAAGCCAGCTGGAAACGCTATATTTAAAGGCGTATTGAACATGTCAGCGGCTGTTCGCCGCATGGCGACTTTAAGAGCTGTCCTTTCTTGCCAAAACCGTACAAGCAATGCTATGCTAATTCCATGGAACTTTTGGAAAGGCTTGAACAGCGCATAAACGATCTTTTGGCAAAGCTGAATGATTTTAAGAGCGAAAACACACGCTTGCGTGATACGCTTTCCAATATGGCGTTGGAAAAGTCTGCCATTGAGGAGGAAAACCGCAAGCTTCATGAGTCCCTTGCGCAGCGTGACGCCTTGCGCGAAGAGGCAGTTAGGCGCATAGACGCGCTTTTATGCCGAATTGAGGAACATGACAGCGTTGAATAGGTTTTTTTGTGAGCCAGGCAAATATTAACCTTACTGTTCTTGGGCTGGACATTGCTTTTCGCCCTGGGGCTGATCTGGATCGTATTCAGCGTGCGGCCAGTCTGGTTGAAGAACGGTTTGCAGAACAAAAATTGCGGTCGCAGGGGCAACAGAGCAGGGATATCCTGCTAACATTTCTGGCCCTTGGTCTTGCGGATGATTTATTGCAGATGAAGACAATGCAGAACGAGTTGCGGCAGAGGCTTGTCGCATTGCTCGCAAGAATAGAGAAATCCGTTTAGGCGTTTGCTTAATACGAGAGCGTTCCCTGGAGTGTGCGTGATCGCGTTCTCGGTGCTAACCTGACAAGCTTATAAAATAGGGCGCTGTCCCTGCTTTCGGTGTGCATGCCTCGCAAGGGAAGCCTGAAGAAAGTAAACTGGCGTCCGACCTGGGATACCAGGTTCTGCACCGCAGGCACGACACGGCTCTCTGGGGTTTGTGTCAAGGATTCCTCAGAACAAGTCGCATTCTTTATCTTTGCAGCTTCATTCATTGCCAAGGTGTCCCGCATCGGCCAATGCGGCGTTTTGCGCCGTGCAAATTTTTATCGGGCTTAGTCTCGTGGTCATAAAGTGAGGCTTTGGCATGGAACTTATTTTTATTGTTTGTATGGCGGCCAGCCTCTTGGCAGGTCTTGCTTTGGGGGCTTTCTTGTGGCGGCAGTTATCAGCCCGCCGTCTGGGAGATGCTGACGATCTGGCGCGGAGAATTGTTGAAGAAGCGCGCAAGGAGGCGCAAGCCCAAAAAAAGGAACTTTTGCTCCAGGGTCAGGACGAGCTTTTCAACATGAAACGTGAGCTTGAAAATGAATTCAAGGAACGCGAACGAGATGTAAAACTCCGTGAACGCAAACTGGATGAAATGAGTAACCGCTTGGAAGAAAAACTGGAAAAAACAGCTTCCAGGGAACACGAACTGCTTCATGCAGAAAAGGATCTTTCGCGCAAAGAGCGGGAATTGGCAGAGTCCGAAGATTTTTTGCGTGGGCGCATTGACGAGCAGGAAAAACGTCTTTCTGAAATTGCCGGCCTTAGCAGCGAAGAAGCCAAAATCCGCTTATTTTCTGAAATTGAAGCGCGCACACGCCACGAGTCAGCGCGGATGATTCGCCAGATTGAAAGCGAGGCGCGGGAAACAGCAGATCGCAAAGCCAAGGATATTCTTGCCAATGTCATCCAGCGCTATGCTGGCGATTATGTTGGCGAACAGACAGTAACCGCAGTCACTCTGCCAAGTGAAGACATGAAAGGGAGAATCATTGGCAGGGAAGGCCGCAATATTCGCGCGCTGGAAGCGGCCACTGGCGTTGACTTGATTATTGATGATACGCCGGAGACTGTAATTCTGTCATCGTATAGCCCCTTGCGCCGACAGGTTGCGCACATGGCCTTGGAGCGACTGATTCAGGACGGGCGTATTCATCCCGCACGCATTGAGGACATTGTCCAAAAATGCGAACAGGAACTTGATGTGCAAGTGCGCGAAATTGGCGAACAGGCTACTTTTGACTCAGGAGTGCATGGCATCCATCCAGAAATAGTCAAGCTTCTCGGACAGTTGCGCTACAGGACTTCCTTCACCCAGAATGTATTGCAACATTCTTTGGAAGTTTCCGCGCTTTGCGGCATGCTTGCGGCGGAACTTGGCATGGACGTGAAAAAAGCCAAGCGCGCCGGTCTTCTACATGACATCGGGAAGGCAGTGGATCATGAAGTTGAAGGGCCTCATGCCCTGATTGGCGCAGATCTGGCAAAAAAATACAATGAGCACCATGATATTATTCATGCCATTGCCACGCACCATGAGGATCAGCCCCCGGCAACAGCTTTGGATGTACTGGTGCAGGCGGCAGATTCAATATCAGGGGCGCGTCCCGGTGCGCGTAAGGAATTGCTTGAAAATTATGTCAAACGCCTTGAGGATCTGGAAGCGATTGCCACAAGCTTTGATGGTGTAAGCAAAGCTTACGCCATTCAGGCTGGCCGCGAAATCCGCGTCATGGTCAATTCCGAAAGCGTTGACGATGATACTACCTATCTGCTCTGCAAGGATATCGCGGAAAAAATTGAAAAAAATATGACATATCCAGGGCAGATTCGCGTAACTGTGATTCGTGAGCGCAGAGCAGTTGGCTTTGCAAAGTAGCAAAATAATGGATTATTTTGCCTTGGCAATTTTGGATGCAGTAGCATGCGCCCTGCTTGCAGCGGCAGCTTCCTGCAGGGCGCGGAATCTTGGAGCGCAGTTCAGCGGCGCGGCTACCCTTGGCTTTTGTGTCGGACTTTCTGCACCAATGTTGCGGGAGGGCATTCTGCACGGCACATCCGGCATGGCAATGGTGTTATCTTTTCTGCCAGGGATGGCTTTTGCAGGCGCCATAGCTGGTGTCTTTCTAAGCTCTTTGCCGAGTCCGCAACAAAATTTCATCCGCCTGAAACGTGGCCTCTTTTTTTGGTTGGATAGTACAAGCATTGGTTTGACTTGCGCGCTGGCGCTCCTGTGTGCGCTGCCTGAAACAGTTCTGCTTGCGGCGTTGAGCCTTGGCCTAATCATTGGACTTGCGCCTGGGCTTTTGCGCGATATGGCTCTTGGCGACAGTGCGCAATTTGTGGAGCAGCCCTGGTACGCGGCATCAGCTTTTCTTGGCTGTTTTTGTACTCTTGTTCTGGCGCTGGCCTGTGTAAGCTGGGCGCTTCCGCTATGGCGGGAATGTGGCATAATAAGCGCACTTTGCGGCATGGGCTTTTCGGTTGCCGTGCGTTACTGGAAAGGCGAAATATAATTTTGATCCAATACTAATATCCTGATATCCATTAATAAAGTTTCTTTACACAAAATTTTCCCCCAAATCCAGTTGACAAGGCAGAGAAGTATCACTAGATTAACTCCTCGCGTCTGAGGGGCGTGGTGGTTCATTGACAAGTGAATAGCGAGAGGGAAGGAAAGTTCTTTGAGACAGCGATACCTGTTCTAATGAGCAGGTTATAGCAATAGGAATTTGAACTGGAGAGTTTGATTCTGGCTCAGATTGAACGCTGGCGGCGTGCTTAACACATGCAAGTCGAACGCGAAAGGGGCTTCGGCCTCAAGTAGAGTGGCGCACGGGTGAGTAACGCGTGGATAATCTGCCCTTATGTTTGGGATAACAGCTGGAAACGGCTGCTAATACCGGATAAGGTCCTTGCAGGTATGCAGGGAGGAAAGGGGGCCAATTCTTGAAAGCTTCCGCATAAGGATGAGTCC
>QLIP01000062.1_pt1 | contig 32666 bp, 31 predicted proteins | sample 1769771 | NCBI WGS metagenome assembly QLIP01 (sample SAMN09428762, study PRJNA476227) | Gut metagenome, whole genome shotgun sequencing project. | isolation source: cecum | host: Rhizomys sinensis | place: China: Jinsha town of Minqing, Fujian Province | collected 2013-09-23 | reverse complement strand
TTTTATCAGATGTGCATGGTTCTTCCGAGTGTGATTGAGAGGGTGGTCAAGGGAGATGGGGAGGTTCATATCCCGCATGATACTGTTTTGGAGGAATTAAAGAAGATTGCAGGTATGCCTGATAAAGAAACGGAAAATATGGCAATGGCTATTGCAGTGTATATGCTTGGGTTTAATTCATATTTGGGGTTTTCTGATTTGGTGAGAAATGATAGTGAAAGTTTAGATAATGCTTACTTAAAACGCATATATGCTTATGCGAAAGGATTGCCTAAAAAGATTTAGAAGTATTTTTCTGCTGCAGGATAAGCTGCCAACGAAGTGTTGACACATACAATGTGCGCGGACCATGATGAAACGAAGTGAATCATGGCATAATAAACTTGAAAATCAAATGTCTGCTTCGCAGCCGCTTGATTTTCTGCGCTCATGGTATAATATTTACAAAAAGGGGACGGTGACAAAACGGCCATGAAACTACAGACAAGGCTCTTAATTACATTTTTGGCGATATTCGTCTTGCCGCTCGTTTTGACGGCGGCAGCCTTTGCCATGATTGGGACGATGCTGGCCAGACAAGTGCAGGATACATACGGCATGGAGTGGATTGGAACAGCAGCGCTTATGAATGCATCGGAAGAACTGGACATGCAAGTGCACGAGATGCTTGATGCCATAGAAGAGCAGCTGGAAAAGGATCCTGCGGTTATGGAAAATACAGATTACCTTAGCCAGCTAAACAAAGAGGCGAACGCTTTATCTTCTTTTATCCTCGTAAGAAAAGGGGACGAAATATATTACGTGCAGGATGCCGGAATGCTGAAAAATCTTTACGACAGGCTGCCGGAATATGGCAGCGACGAAAAAGAGCCGGACGCCGGGTATTATTATAACGATTTGCGCAAACTTGTGCAAAAAACGGATTTTATCTTCCAGGACAAGACACCGGGCAGCATCTTTTTGATTACAGGCGTGCATACGCTAATTTCCAGGTCGCTGCTGATGGATATGATGATTGCAATCGTATTGATTTTGCTGTTTACGTCGCTGATGCTGACCACATGGATACAGAGGGGGGTATTTGAGCCGATCAAGGAGCTGAATGTGGCAATGCAGCAGATTGCGGAAGGCAACTTAAGTTATTCCCTGCAGCGAAACGATGTGGATGAGATTGGAACGCTTTACAAAAATTATGAAGATATGCGGCTGCGCCTAAAAGAATCCATCGATGAAAAAATTGAAGCGGAGAAGCAGACGAAAGAACTTGTAAGCAATATTTCCCATGACCTGCGCACGCCGATTACCGCAATCAAGGGGTATATGGAAGGCATTATGGACGGCGTTGCGGATACGCCGGAAAAGATGGAAAAATATATCCGCACCGTTTATAATAAAGCAAACGATATGGACAGGCTGATCAATGAACTGACAATCTATGCAAGGATTGATTCTAACCGGATACCGTACCATTTCCACAAGATCAATGTGTCGGAATATTTTAACGACTGCATTGCGGAAATCGGGCTGGACATGGAATCTAAAGGCATCCAGTTAAATTATTCCAACCTTGTGGACGATGCGGCGTTTGTCATTGCTGACCCGGAGCAGATGAAGCGCGTTATCGATAATATTATAAGCAACAGCATAAAATATATGGACAAACAGCAGGGGATCATCGAAATCCGCATTCTGGACGAGATCGACTCAATCCGGGTGGAAATCGAAGATAATGGAAAAGGCATCGACGCAAAGGAGCTGGGCAAGATTTTCGAGCGTTTTTACCGTACAGATGCTTCCAGAAATTCTTCGCAGGGAGGCAGCGGCATTGGACTGTCCATCGTCAAAAAGATTGTCGAAGACCATGGCGGCTATATATGGGCGACGAGCAAGGAAAGGGAAGGAACATGCCTGCATTTTGTTTTAAGGAAATATGTGGAGGCAGAACATCTGGCATATGCAGAACAAAATTAAAAATACGGCAGAAGGAGTTGGCAGAATGAGCAGGATACTGATTATTGAAGATGAAGAAGCGATTGCAGAATTGGAAAAAGACTATCTGGAACTAAGCGAATTTGAAGTGGAAATTGCGGCCACGGGCAACCAGGGGCTGGAAAAAGCGCTAAAGAAGCACTTTGACCTGATCGTGCTGGATTTGATGCTGCCGAATATGGATGGCTTTGAGGTATGCCGGAATATCCGGGAGGAGAAAAATATACCGATCATCATGGTATCCGCCAAGAAAGAAGACATCGATAAGATCAGGGGGCTTGGCCTTGGCGCGGACGATTATATGACAAAGCCGTTTAGCCCAAGCGAGCTTGTGGCCAGGGTAAAAGCGCACCTTGCGCGCTATAACAGGCTGGTCGGGAGCTATAGCAAAGACAATGATGTTGTGGAAATTAGAGGATTGCGTATTGATAAAACTGCCAGAAGGGTATATGTTAATGGAGAGGAGCGGGCGTTTACAACGAAGGAATTTGACCTGCTGACATTCCTTGCCGAAAATCCAAACCATGTTTATACAAAAGAAGAGCTGTTTAAGGCAATCTGGGACGTGAATTCCATCGGTGATATTGCGACCGTCACGGTCCACATTAAAAAAATACGCGAGAAAGTGGAGTTTGACAGTGCCAACCCTCAGTACATCGAAACGATATGGGGCGTTGGATACCGCTTTAAGGTATGACAGCTATGAAAACAGAAATTATCATGGAAGATGCGCAGATCATCGTATGCCGCAAGCCTGCCGGGATTGCGGTGCAGACGGGGCAGATCGGGCAGCAGGATGTGCTTGGCGAATTAAAGCATGATGGGAAAAGGCCCTACATCGGCGTCATCCACCGCTTGGACCAGCCGGTTGAAGGTCTTTTGGTGTTCGCGAAAACGAAAGCCGCCGCCGCAAATTTAAACAGGCAGATGGCAGAAAATAAAATGGTGAAAAAATATGCCGCCGCCGTTGTGGGAGCCGGTCTGCCGGAAGCGGAAACGCTCGTAGATTTTTTAAAAAAAGACGCCCGCGCAAACCGCTCTTTTGTTGTAAAAAAGACGGGGCAGCCGGATGCGTCCGCTAAGCGTGCGAAACTTTCCTACCGGGTAATGTCCAGGGAAAACGAGGTTGCGCTGATAGAAGTGGTGCTTGCGACAGGGCGGCATCACCAGATCCGGGTGCAGATGGCGCACCGGGGCAGCCCCCTGCTAGGGGATTGCAAATATGGAAATGACACATCTGTCATGTTGTCGGAAAAATATAATGTAAAGCAAACGGCGCTTAGTGCTTTTTGGCTGGAATTTTTCCATCCGGCAACGGGAGAAAAAATTGCTTGCAGCATAGTGCCGGAAGGCAGTATTTTTACACGGTTATGGAAAGGGCATGGTTATTAGTATGAAACGGAACGCAGCAAAGAGGGCAAATGCGGTAAACGCCACAAAGGCAGTATGCGGGTATATCCTGGAAATTTATTTGTTTGTGATTTTTGTAATTTACCCGTATTACCATAAAAATGGTTTTGTAAAAATGGGATTTCTCAAATATACGTTTTTCCGCACGGCAACGCTTGTGATGTTTGCGTGCATGGCGGCAGCCATTGTCTGTTATATCATTGCGCTGCGGCATGCGGCGCGGCAAAAGCCCGGGAAAAAACAGGCTGGAAAAAAGCGTGCCGAGACAAAAAAGGAGGCAGAGCTTCCAAAAAAGAAAATCTGGCAGATGCTTTCGCCGTTAGATTATGCGGTGCTGGCGTATGCGGTGTTTGCCGTAATCTCCTGGCTGTTTTCAGATTTTAGGGCAGAATCGTGGAAAGGCGCGGACGGCTGGTATATGGGGCTTGAAATGCAGCTGGCGTTTGTGCTGCTTTATGCCGTCACGTCCCGGTTTTTCATAAAAAATGCCAGGGCTGCCTATTACCTGCTGGCGGGCTCTGCGCTTGCTTTTCTTTTTGGGATAGGGCACCGTTTTATGATCGATCCGCTGCATATGTACGATGGGCTGAAAGACTGGCAGATGCTGCAGTTTCTTTCAACGCTTGGCCAGGCAACGTGGTATTCCAGCTTTGTCTGCGCAGTATACCCGGTAGGGGTATTTCTGTTCTGGTACTGCCAAAATAAGAAATACCGCATAGGGGCCGGGATTTATGCTGCGCTGGCTTTTGCGACGCTCGTGACGCAAAACAGTGACAGTGCGTATATTTCCCTGGCAGCAGTCATGGCCGTCCTGTTTGGGGCATCTTTTGCGTCCAATGAGAAAATGAAACGTTTCCTGGAGCTTTTGCTGCTTATGCTGGCGGATTTTAAAATCATTGGGCTTTTGCAGATGCTCTTTAGGGAGCGGGCGGTACAGTTAGATGCCATTTCTGTTTTTCTTTCCCAGGGCACGGCGGGAACGATTGCACTGCTGATTGTTGTGGCGGTTTATGCTGGATTTTTCCGCCTCAGCCGGGCAGGAAAATTTTCTGTGGCGGATTTTTTGTGGGCAAGGAACGCGGCGGCAGTCGTTTTGGCGGCGGCAGGTGCCGGGCTTATCATTTTTGTTGCAATCAATACGCACAATATCAATACAGGCAAGGCGGGCATTTACCATCAATATTTATATTTTAACGAAGCGTGGGGCAATGGCAGGGGCATGACATGGAGGCATACCGTTAGCATGTGGAAAGACTTTTCTTTTGGCAGGAAGCTCATTGGCGTTGGGCCGGACGCGTATTCTGCTTACAGCTATAGCATACCGGAGTATGCGGATAAGCTGTATGCGGCATGGGGCGATGCGAAGCTGACCAATTCGCACAACGAGTGGATGAATGTTTTTATCTGTTACGGGCTGCTTGGCGCATTTTCCTATATTGGCATTTTTGTGACGGCGATCGTGCGTTTTGCGCGTGCGGGTGCCCGGCATAATGCGCCGCTAGCGTTTGCCGTTACGCTCTGTGCGCTCTCCTACATGGGGCACAACCTGTTTTGCTATCAGCAGACGCTGTGCACGCCGTTCATCTTCCTTTTATTTGGCATGGCAGAAGCAATGTGCCGGGAATAATACTTACGGTATTACCTATACTATGCACAGGTGGTGTGTATGTATGGGTAATTTTTTTTGGAATAAAAAATACATTTATGCGGCGGCGGTAAGCGGCGGCGTCATTTTTGCCATGAAATATATTGTGCCGTTAGTCCTGCCTTTTCTGATCGCCGGTTTTTTGGTCGTGCCGTTTTATCCTTCCCTTGCGAAAATAGAAAAAAAGCTGCATATCAAAAAGAGCGTATCTGCGGCGGGGATGCTGCTTGCCGCTACGCTGCTTTGCGCAGCGTTTTTTTGGCAGATGGGGAGCTGGGTATGCGGTTTTGTGCAAGATGCCATGTTGCATAAAGACATGTATGAGAAGTTTTTTTGCATGTTTGTAAAAGACTGCAGCAAAATGGCAGAAAGCAGGCTTGGCGTTGACGCGCTGGCAGTAGAAACGCTCGTATTAGAACGCGTCAATATTTTCATGGAAGATTTACAGGCAGAGATTGTGCCAAAATTGATGGAAGAGTCGCTTGCCATTGCGCGGGCAGCAGCGGCCGGGGCAGCGTTTTTGTTTTTGACATTTATTGCCGTCTTGCTGCTTGCAAAAGATTATGAAACGATACGGTGCACGCTGCAAAAAACGGCAATATACCGTGTGGCGGCTAAGCTGTACCAAAAAACGGGCGCGGGCATCCTGCATTTTGTGCGGGCGCAGCTTGTCATACTTTTCATCATTGCAGGCATTTGCGTTTTTGGGCTGTTGGCTGCCAGGATTAGCAAGGCGGTGCCGCTTGGCATTTTTATTGGATTTATGGATATGCTGCCTTTTATCGGGACGGGCATTGTGCTTTTGCCGATGGCGTTTTGGCAGCTGCTGCAAGGGGAGGCGTGGAAGGCAGCCGCCTGCCTGATACTTTATATTGTCTGCGTAGTGTCAAGGGAGGTGCTTGAGCCAAAGCTGATCGGAGAAAAAATGGGCATCCTGCCGTTTTATATTTTGGTGAGCATTTACGCGGGCTTGAAACTGTATGGGCTTGCGGGCGTTGTTTTTGGGCCGCTTAGCTTTATTTTGATAAAGGAAATTTACGAAAGCATTGACTGTATAAGTCAATAACAACCACGAATTGACAGCGCTTATTCTATGCCATATAATGGATAATAAGTTAGGAAAACGCTTCGGCGGAGGAGGAAAAAATGGCAAATGAGAAAAAACTGGTAGAAGCGATCACTTCTATGGAAACGGATTTTGCGCAGTGGTATACGGATGTTGTAAAAAAGGCAGAGCTGATCGATTATTCGAACGTAAAGGGCTGCATGGTGATCAAACCGGCGGGCTACGCTATCTGGGAGCTGATCCAGCGCCAGCTAGACGACCGCTTTAAAGAAACGGGCGTAGAAAATGTGTATATGCCGATGTTTATACCGGAAGGGCTTTTGCAGAAGGAAAAAGACCATGTAGAAGGCTTTGCGCCGGAAGTGGCATGGGTGACGCATGGCGGCTTAAACCCGCTGCAGGAGCGCATGTGCGTAAGGCCGACATCGGAAACGCTGTTTTGCGATTTTTACAAAACAGATATCCAGTCATACCGTGACCTCCCAAGGGTCTACAACCAGTGGTGCTCGGTTGTGCGCTGGGAGAAAGAAACGAGGCCCTTCTTGCGTTCCAGGGAATTTTTGTGGCAGGAAGGACATACCGCCCATGCGAGCGCACAGGAAGCGCAGGAGCGGACAGAGCAGATGTTAAACGTCTATGCGGATTTTTGCGAGGAAGTGCTCGCGATTCCGGTCATCAAAGGCCGCAAGACGGAAAAAGAAAAATTTGCGGGCGCTAAGTCTACGTATACGATTGAGGCGCTGATGCATGACGGCAAGGCATTACAGTCAGGGACAAGCCACAATTTCGGGGACGGTTTCGCAAAGGCGTTCGGCATCCAGTTTACGGACAGGGACAATACGTTAAAATATGTGCACCAGACTTCCTGGGGCATGTCCACAAGAATCATCGGCGCGATCATCATGGTGCATGGCGATGATTCCGGCCTTGTCCTTCCGCCAAAAGTTGCGCCGGTGCAAGTTGTCATTGTGCCGATACAGCAGAAAAAAGAAGGCGTATTAGAAAAAGCGTCTGCATTAAAAGAGGCGTTGTCCGGCCTTCGCGTGAAAGTAGATGACAGCGAGAAGAGCCCGGGCTGGAAATTTGCGGAAGCCGAGATGCGGGGCATCCCAATCCGCGTGGAGATTGGGCCAAAAGACATCAAAGCGGGCAGATGCGTGCTCGTGCGCCGCGATACGCGGGAAAAGACAGAAGCAGCGTTAGAAACGATAAAAGATGAGGTTTTAAAACTGCTTGAAACAATCCAGCGCGATATGCTTGCAAGGGCACGCGCACACATGGAGCAGCATACGCATGCCGCACGCACAAAAGAGGAATTTGTGGAGCTCTTTAAAGAAAACGCGGGCTTTGTAAAAGCGATGTGGTGTGGCGAAACGCAGTGTGAGGAGCAGATTAAGGCGGATATGTCGGTGACGAGCAGATGCATGCCCTACGAGCAGGAATGCTTATCGGATACGTGCATTTACTGTGGCAGGCCCGCTAAAAAAATGGTATATTGGGGAAGGTCTTATTGATGGCTAAAAAAGTAGTTTTTCTAGATATTGATGGAACATTATGCGGCAGCAGCGGCATCGTGCCGGTTAGGGCGAGGGAGGCGGTTAAGGCCGCAAGGGCAGCCGGGCATCTCATCTTCCTCTGCTCGGGGCGTTCTAAGTCGGAAATACCGGAGCAGATTTTTCAGATTGGCTTTGACGGGCTAGTCGGCGGGGCGGGCGCAAGCGTAGAATATAACGGGGAGCTTTTGTTCCATCAGGCGATGCCAAAAGAAAAAGTTGCAAAGATTGCGGAATATATGGAAAAACACCGTGCAATTTATACTTTAGAATCAGACAGCGGCATGTATGTCCCGGAATATGCCATAGAAGGCTTAAAGCAGCGTTTCCTGCAAAGCGTAGAATGGCGGGACTCAGTTTTTTTGGACTTCTTTGAGCGGATACAGCCGTTTGCCGATTACCGGACGATTGAGGATATCAATAAAATTACATATTTTGAGGCACCCACGCCGATGCAGGAAATACTGGATCTGTTTGGGGAAGATTTTACGATCGTTTCCAACAGCATTTCCGATATTGGGGACAACAGCGGGGAAATTTCCGAGAAAGGCATGAATAAGGCGGTAGGCGTCAGGAAGATTATGGAAAAGCTGCAGATACCCGCGCAGGATATCATTGCAATCGGTGATGGCATGAACGATATTGAAATGCTAGAGGCAGCAGGATTTGGCGTTGCCATGGGGAATGCGGCGCCGAAGCTAAAAGAAATTGCAGACATGATCACAAGCAGCGTTGATGAGGACGGGGTATACCGTTGTTTTATGCAGCTTGGGCTCATAGAGGGAAACTAAAAACATATTTTGTAAACCAAAGGAGGTTGTGAGAGGTGAAAATTTTAGTAATCAATTGTGGAAGCTCATCGTTAAAGTACCAGCTGATTGACAGCGTGAAGGAGGAGGCGCTTGCAAAAGGGCTGTGTGAAAGAATCGGCATTTCTGGCGGCTCTATCACGCACCAGCCAATGGGCAAGGACAAGGTAACAACGCAGGCAGACATGCCAGATCATACGGCAGCGGTGAAGATTATGCTTGAAAAACTGACAGATGCGTCAGTTGGCGTTATCGCTTCGCTGGAGGAAATTGGCGCGGTAGGCCACAGGGTCGTGCATGGCGGGGAGAAGTTTGCAGGTTCTGTCCTTTTGACAGACGAAGTCATTGCGGCGGTGGAAGAATGCAACGATCTTGCGCCGCTCCACAATCCGGCCAACTTAATCGGCATCAATTCCTGCAAAGAGATTATGCCAGGCGTGCCGATGGCGGGGGTATTTGACACGGCATTTCATCAGACAATGCCGGAAAAGGCATATTTGTACGGCCTTCCTTACGAATATTACAAGACGCACAAAGTACGCCGTTATGGCTTCCATGGGACGAGCCATGATTTTGTTTCCGAAAGGGCGGCGAAGATGCTTGGCAAGGACAGGAAGGACTTAAAGATCATCGTATGCCATTTAGGCAACGGCGCAAGCATCTGTGCGGTCAAAAACGGGGAATCGGTCGATACGAGCATGGGCCTTACGCCGTTAGAAGGGCTGATCATGGGTACAAGGAGCGGCGATATCGATCCGGCAATTGTGACGTTTATTGCGCAGAAAGAAAATATTTCCGCTGAGGAAGTGATCAATATCTGCAATAAAAAATCGGGGGTATTTGGCTTATCCGGCGTATCGAGCGATTTCAGGGATATTGCGGCGGCGGCAGACGCTGGCAACAGGCAGGCGATCATGGCGACAGAGGCCTATGCATACAAGACGGCAAAATATATTGGGGCGTATGCGGCAGCCATGAACGGGGTGGATGTCATTGTGTTTACGGCCGGCATTGGAGAGAATAATGTGCAGATGCGGGCAATGATCAGCGAGTATCTTGGGTATCTTGGCACGAGCATTCACGCAGAGCGTAATAAGCTGCGCGGGGAGGAAGTCATTATATCCGATGACGGGGCGAAAGTTGTCATGGTAGTCGTTCCAACCAATGAGGAGCTTGCCATTGCAAGGCAGACGGCAGCACTGGTAAGGTAGTGCCTGGGCTTGCGCTAGGATGCTATCCGCCGCAGGTGCGCTCTCGCTTTAGCAAAGCCTGCGGCGGACTGTAATTGTGCGCGGCCGACTCAGCAAAATAACATAACGGAGGAAATAAAAATGGGAAGATTTACAGGGACAAAGACAGAGAAAAATTTACAGGCAGCATTTGCAGGAGAGTCACAGGCACGCAATAAATATTCTTATTTTGCGTCTAAGGCAAAAAAAGACGGCTATGTGCAGATTGCCGCCATTTTTGAGGAAACAGCTGCCAACGAAAAAGAACACGCAAAACTGTGGTACAAACTGCTCCATGACGGCATCGGATCGACAGAAGACAACTTAAAGGCTGCTGCAGACGGCGAAAACTACGAATGGACAGACATGTACAAAGGCTTTGCAAAAGAGGCAAGGGAAGAAGGCTTTGACGACGTGGCGAGACTGTTCGAAGGCGTAGCGGCGATTGAGAAAGAACATGAAGAAAGATACAGAAAACTTTTAGGCAATATTGAAAGCAAGAAAGTCTTTGCAAAAGACGGATCGGCTATTTGGCAGTGTGCAAACTGCGGACACATCTGCGTAGGAAAAGAAGCACCGGAAATCTGCCCGGTATGCGCACATCCACAGGCATACTTCCAGGTAAAAGCCGAAAACTACTAAGAAACATAAAACGGGAGGGCGCAATGCAGATACTTCTGCCGGAAAAAGTAAAATACCTGATAGGGCAGCTGCAGGCTGCGGGCTATGAAGCCTATGCAGTCGGCGGCTGCGTGCGCGATGCCATCTTAGGGCGCAGCCCGGACGACTGGGACATTACGACATCCGCAAAACCGCAGGAGATCAAAGCATTGTTCCCCCGCACGGTCGATACCGGCATTGCACATGGCACCGTGACCGTCATGTGCGGCAAAGAAGGATTTGAAGTGACGACCTACCGCATCGACGGAAAATACAAAGACGGCCGCCATCCTGAAACAGTCACATTTACCCCAAACCTGACAGAAGACTTGAAACGCCGCGACTTTACGATCAACGCAATGGCTTACAACGAAAAACAAGGCATCGTAGACCTCTTTGGCGGCATGGACGACCTTGCCAGAAAGACCATCCGCGCTGTCGGCATCCCGGAAGAACGCTTTGCGGAAGATGCCCTGCGCATGATGCGTGCTGTACGTTTTATGGGACAGCTTGATTACCGGATCGAAGAAGGGACAAAACAGGCCATTCAAAAAATGGCGCCCGCCTTAGAAAAAATCAGCGCAGAACGGATACAGACAGAACTTGTAAAACTTGCCGCTTCCGGCCATCCTAAAAAACTGCGGGATGCCTATGAAATGGGCGTGACAAACATCATCCTGCCTGAATTTGACAAAGCCATGCAGATGCCGCAAAACAACCCGCACCACTGCTACAGCGTCGGGGAACATACGCTTGCCGCAATGTGCGCCATAGATGCCGATCCCCTGCTGCGCCTGGCCATGCTCTTCCATGACCTTGGCAAACCGGGGACGGTTACGGCCGATGCATGCGGCATCCACCACTTTTACGGCCATGCGAAACTTGGCGGCCAGATTGCAAAAAAAGTGCTGCGCCGCCTGAAATTTGACAACGACACCGTTGATAAAGTGACAAAACTTGTCATATTGCACGACTGCCGGCCAGAGCTGACGCAAGGAAGCATCCGCCGCGCCATACGAAAAATTGGGGAAGACCTTTTCCCGCTTTGGCTTAAAGTGCAAAAAGCCGACCTTGCCGCGCAAAGCCGCTACTGCTATGAGGAAAAATGGGAGCGCATCGCAAAGACAGAGGAACTTTACGCTAAAGTGCTAGCAGATGCCGACTGTGTTTCCCTAAAGACGCTTGCGGTAACAGGAAAAGACCTGATTAGCGCAGGCATGGCACCGGGCAAAGAAATTGGCGACGCACTAAATGACCTGTTAGAAATTGTGATGGATACCCCGTCGCTTAATACAAAAGAATGCCTCATGCGCATAATACGCGAAAAAGCAAGCCATATGCCAGAAAAGATGTAAACATGCAGTGGTCTATTTTTCCTGCCCTTTTCATAAGATAGGTAATGACCAATCTTAGGAGGGTATTGCAGTGAATGACCGGGCAGTCGGAATACTAGACAAATATGAAATAGAAGTGCTTTGGACAAAAAAAGGGCGAAGCGCGATTTTGTGTGAAACAAAACAAGGGCTAAAAATCATCAAAGAATACAAAGGAACAAAGGACAAAGCGGCTTTACAAAATACCCTGCTGGCACAGATTAGGCAAAGTGCACAAATAGACGTAGAAATGATACTGCCAAACAAAGACGGGGAACTTTTGACAGCAGACACAGACCAGACAGTTTACGCCGTAAAAGACTACTTTGACGGGCGGGAGTGCAATATCAGGGATCCTGAAGAGTGCAGGCGCGTCATGACGGTGCTTGCTAAAATACACCGGGATATGTGCATTGGAAAATCCGGGTATATGCCGGAGCACCCGCCATACATGATCGAACAGGAGTTCGACAAGCATAACCGGGAAATGCGCAAGATCAAAAAATACATACGCTCCAAAAGCCAGAAAACGGAATTTGAAATTTACCTGCTGCAGCACTATGACCTTTTCCTTGAAAAAGCGCTTTTGGTTACGGAAAAAGCAAAAGCGCATGATTTTTCGGACTACTATAGGCAGATTGCGCAAAAAGGGACTTTCTGCCACGGGGATTACCAGTACCATAACATCCTTTTTGGGAGCCGCCAGATAGCGGTAGTCAATTTTGAAAAATGCGTCTTGGACAGCAACGTGCGGGACATGTGCCTGTTTTTGCGCAAACTTTTGGAAAAAAACGGCTGGTCGCAGGAGATTGGCCATGCGCTTCTTAACGCCTATGAAAAAGAAAAACCATTGGTGCCAGACGAGAGGCTGCAGCTGTGCTACAGGCTTGCTTATCCTGAAAAATTCTGGAAAATCGTGAACTTTTATTACAACTCGCCAAAAGCGTGGATTCCCGGGAGAAATATGGATAAATTGAACGCCCTGCTCGCGCAGGAAAACGCCAGGGAGAGATTTCTTAAGGGCATCTTAGGGCAGTGCTGACTTGCTTTTTTGCCGTTATGTTATATAATGTTGATAGCGGTACAAAAACAAGCTACGGAGGTGGCCCATGAAATATAAAATATGGCTGATTTTAGTGCCCGTGCTGCTTTTGACAGCCTGTGGCGCCATAGGGGCGCAGGATAAAGAAGCAGCCGCCATGAAGGAAGCGGCGTACACCGCGCCCAAAACGGGCGATTACGATTCTGCGGATACCGCAGTCATCGTAGACATTAAAGAAAAAGAACATAAGATCACATTGTTAAACCTCATTCTTGGGCGGCATTATACGCTCGCGTATGACGGCGCGACGAAAATATACAGCAGGCACGAAGAAGCCCTGACGATGGCGCAGCTAGCGGAAGGCGATATTGTAGACGTTACTTTTTTAAAAGAAAACAGGCTTTTAAACAGCATCCGCATTTCGCCGCAGTCATGGGAAGAAGGCAATGTCGCAGAATTTTCCGTAAGCAATAAAGACGGGGATTTTGTCATACCAAGCGGACAGTACGAAATAACGGACGATCTTGTCATCCTCTCAGATGGCGAGGAAATAGAGATGATCGACCTGAATGCAAAAGACGAGATTACGGTAAAAGGAATCGGCCATACGATCCATAGCATTATAGTGGACAAAGGGCACGGCTATCTGCGCCTTGCCAACGACGAATACTTTGTTGGCGGCTGGATCGAAGTTGGCAGCCGGATGATACACCAGATTACGCAGGACATGCTTTTGACCGTCCCGGAAGGAACGTATGGCGTGCTCGTGACAAACGGCGGCAGCGGCGGGATGAAAGAAGTTTCCGTAAACAGGGGCAAAGAAACAACGCTAGACGTAGGGGACCTAAAAGGCGAAGAAGTGAAAATAGGCGCCATTTTGTTTGCATTGACCCCAAGCACGGCGCAAGTCTATATTGACGGCGACAAAGTGGACACGGGCGGCAAAGTGGAAATGGAATACGGCATCCATCAGATGATCGTGCGTGCGGACGGCTACAAAACGATCACGCAGTACATCAAAGTCGGACAGGCTTATGCAAGCCTTGCAATTGAACTGGAAAAATCGGAGGACGAGGATGGCACGCAGGAAAAAGACGATGCTGTGGATACCGATTATACGTATGGCAAACTGGACAATTCCGTTTCCACAAACAATACGCCAACGCAAAATACGAACACGGGCAGCACAAACAAAAATGACACAAGTGTCAGTGGCAACAGCAACAGCAACAGCAGCCAGGTGACGGATACAGCGGGCAATTACAAAATACGGATCGAGCAGCCGGAAGGCGTGGAAGTCTATCTCGATGGCAATTATATCGGCATTGCGCCCGTAAGTTTCAAAAAAGATCCGGGCAGGCATGAGATTACGCTGCGCAAGAACGGTTATGTAACAAGGAGTTATTCTATCTACATTAAAAGCACCGACTTGAAAAAAGATGAAACGACTTCATTTTCCGAGCTGGTAAAAGAAAGCGGGGCGTAACATTTGGACAAAAAATACACATTTTCGGATTTATGCGGCATTATAGCGGCGCTTCGGGGCGAAAACGGCTGCCCGTGGGACAAAGAGCAGACGCATGAAAGCCTCAAGCCGTGCATGATGGAAGAAGCGGCGGAACTGTTGGCGGCAATCCGCATTTACGGGCAGACGGGCAATACGGAAAATATGCAGGAAGAATTAGGCGACATTCTGCTTCAGGCGGTCATGCACAGCCAGATTGCCGCAGAAGAAAAACTTTTTACGATAGACGATGTCATACAGACTGTCAGCGAAAAAATGATACGCAGGCATCCGCATGTATTCGCGGACATAACGGCAAATACATCCGATGAGGCATTGCGCAACTGGGAAGAGATCAAAAAGCAGGAAAAAGAAGGGAAGGCATGGATCCCCTCGCCGCTGCAGGAAATTCCAAAAGAGCTGCCTGCGCTATCCCGCGCCGTCAAAGTGTTAAAGAAAGCGGACAAACTCTACGCGCCGCAGGGGGATTTTGCGGCGGCAGCAGGGTGCATCAGGGCCCATGCCTGCGCATTGGCGCAGCTTGACGGAAAGGAGGACGAAGAAGCGCTTGCAAAAACGCTTGGCAGCCTGTTAGTCGAAGCCGCACAGATCGCAAGATTAAAAAAACTCTCTTTGGAGCAGATTTTGACGGATAAAATCGAAGATATTATCGAACAATATGAACCGTCAGCGTATTGTTAAAAAGATTGCGAAAAGGCTTGACAAATATTGGAAGAACAACTATAAATATATATAGGGCTTAAAAACACCTTTATTATTATAACGCTTAATAGAATCGGAAGGAGATTTACATGAACAAGACAGAATTGGTAGCAGCGATTGCTGATCGTGCAGAATTATCCAAGAAAGACGTTGAGAAAGCATTAAAGGCTTTTACAGACGTTGTTGCAGAAGAGCTGAAAAAGGGCGAGAAAGTACAGCTGGTTGGCTTTGGTACTTTTGAAGTAAGTGAGAGACAAGCTAGGGAAGGAAGAAATCCACAAAGCGGCGCTGTTATGAAGATTGCGGCTTCCAAAGCTCCTAAATTTAAAGCCGGCAAGGCTTTGAAAGACTTGGTAAATGGCAAATAAGCAAAGCTTAGGTCGAGTAGGGAAGAGACCTCCCCTGCTCGATTTTTTTGTACGCTTAAAGTGGGAGGTTAGCGCATGAGGCTAGATAAATATTTAAAAGTGTCCCGCCTGATCAAAAGGCGGACGATCGCAAACGAGGCATGCGACGCGGGCAGGGTCACAATAAACGGCAGGCCGGCGAAAGCGTCCGCGACAGTAAAAGCAGGGGATGTCATTGCCATCCAATTTGGCAATAAAGAAGTCAAAGCCGAAGTGTTAAATGTGCAGGAAACCGTAAAAAAAGAAGAAGCCGCAGAACTGTTCCGGTACCTGTAACAAATGGGCATAATGCAAGAATCCCGTTCATATAAATAAATAGAACACGCAAAATATAAAATTTGTGGACGTGTATGGCGGGAGGTTCTTTATGGAAGACTTAAATGGCGGCAAAGCAAGGCAGCACAAGCTGATGCTAAGCAATAGAAAATCATGTACGGTCAATGGCGTTTCGGACGTCCTTTCGTTTGATGTCGGGGAAGTGCTGCTAGAGACCGACCAGGGAATGCTCATGATCAAAGGCAGCGAACTGCATGTCAACCGGCTGACGTTAGAAAAAGGGGAAGTTGACATTGATGGCCGGATTGACAGCCTGACCTATTCGGAATCCGGGGGCTATATGGCAAAAGGGGAATCTTTCTTATCGAAACTGTTTAAGTAGGTGAAATATGAGCCATAGCATTATAGAGGAGGCATCCTTTTTTTTAAGCTCGTTCCTGATGGGGATCATGATCACATTTGCCTACGACTGGCTCGTCATATGCAGGAAAGTGATCCGGCACCATAACATCGTAATTTCTTTGGAAGACCTGCTGTTTTGGATTGCATGCGCGATTGCCATATTTGCCATGCTTTATGAGGAAAATAACGGCGTGCCAAGATGGTTTGCCATTGCGGCTGCGGCCGTTGGCATGCTGCTGTACAAAATGACGCTTGGCAGGCTGTTTGTCTGGATAATGGCGGCGGTGCTGTCGGCGCTTTTTCGCATGTTAAAAAAAGCAGCACACATTGCGGCAAAGCCATTTGTGTGCGCTGGCATGGAAACAAAAAACTGCGTCTGCAGAATCGGCATTTTTTTGCGCAAAAAAGGGCGGTCATGCAAAAAAAAGTTGACGGCGTGCAAAAAAATCGTTAAAATAATATTATGTAAACGATGATAAAAGCGCGCCAATTCGCAAAATGGGGATGGATACGATGAAAAGGAAAATTGCTTTCCGCAAAAAAAAGCAAAACCGGCTGGGCATGTTTCTTGTCATGCTGGTCATTATCATGCTGCTTGCGGCAGTCGCGGGCAGGAGCGTACAGCTGCGGGCAAAGCAGGAGGAGTATACGCTCCGGGAAAAAGAGCTGGAAAAGCAGATTGCGGAAGAAGAAAAGCGGACGCAGGAAATAGAGCAGTATGGAAAATATACGGAAACAAAAAAATATATTGAAGAAGTAGCCAAAGATAAGCTAGGCCTTGTATACGACGGCGAGATTGTCTTTAAAGAGGAATAATGCAGGTTTGCGCCACCTGCATTATTTGTCTATAAAAAGAAAAGAAACTGACATAGAATTTGACAAATTTTGGACATGCAATCCTGTATAATCAATTCTTATACAAATGGCGGGAGGCGTGTCCAATGAAACTAAGACAGGGAAATGGAAGGGATTATGATAAGGCAGTGCTGCTGCCAGAGTACGGGAAGCAGAAGCTGCTCGCTTATGCGGCATCGTTTAAAGAACTAGCGGACACTTTCCAGAAAGCGGCGTACCCTGCGGAAACGCCGCAGGATAGGGAGATCTGCCTGTGGCAGCGGCGCCTGATGGAAAACAGGGATCTGCTGGCAATGCATTTAAAAGAAATGGCGCTTTTGATTACGAATGTGGCGCAGGAATCGTATGACTATATAGAGCTTGGCGAAAAGAAAAGAAAGCAGGCCATCCGCGCCTTTAAGGCTTTTGGCATCCAGCTAAAAGACATTTACATTATGGAAACGGACAAGCGCCGCCTGCAGGTGAGCGCCAGCATGCGCATACCGGGGCATGGTATGCCAAAAAGCGGCACGGCCACTGTTGATGAAGTGGCAGGCTTTATATCCGTCCTGTTTGACACAAGGCTTTTGCCAGTAAAAAACAGTCCTTTTTTTTTAAAAGAAGATTATGAAACGATTGTATTTGAGGAAGAAGCAAAGTACGATATTTTAACGGGCGTGGCCAAAACCGTCAAAGGCAGTGAAAAAGTTTCCGGCGACAATTACACGGTTTTCGAAGTGCAAAACGGAAAGATCGTCATGGCACTTTCAGACGGCATGGGATCTGGGCCAAAAGCATGCGGGGACAGCGAGAAAGTGATTGAGCTGCTAGAGCGTTTTTTGGAAGCCGGATTTTCCAAGACGATGGCAGTGGAAATGATCAACAGCACCCTTGTTGCGCGGGCAGAAGAACAGAATATGTCCACGCTTGACATATGCGATATTGATTTGTATGAAGGAACATGCGAGTTTTTAAAAGCGGGAGCCTCTTATACTTATATTAAGCGGGAAGGATATGCAGAGCCGGTCTTTTCCTGCGCACTCCCGCTTGGCGTTTTTTACCAGATGGACATAGCAGTGCAGACAAGAAAGCTCCGGGAGGGCGACTATATCATTATGCTCACTGACGGCATCTTAGACAGCATGCCGGGCGATGGCAAAGAAGCCCTGCTGCAGGATTTCCTTGCACGCCTTAGCATCGCCAGCCCGCAGGAGCTTGCAAACCGGATACTGCAGTTCGCGATAGGCAAAAGCGGCGGAAACATCCGGGACGATATGACGGTGCTGACTATGGGGCTTTGGGAAAGCAGCGTGCACCGCGCAAAAACTTAAGGCGGGCATAAAACAACGGGCATAAAACAATAAGAAACAACAGAAAACAATAGAAGACAACAGGAAACAGGATGGTTCAGAAAGTAAAGGCTTATGTGGAAAAATATCATATGATCGCGCCGGGCGATACGGTAATTGCCGGCGTTTCGGGAGGGGCGGATTCAGTCTGCCTTCTTCTTATGCTCCTATGCCTAAAAGAAACGATCCCGTTTGACATTGCCATCGTGCATGTAAACCACGGCATAAGAAAAGAAGCAGGGGAAGACGCGGCGTATGTACAGGCGCTTGCGAAGCGTTTTCGCCTCCCCTTTTATCTTGTCGAAGAAAACGTAAAAGAGTATGCGAAAAAAAAACGCCTTTCTTTAGAAGAAGCCGGGCGTATCGTCCGCTACCGCGCCTTTTTTCGTATTTTAGAAAAAATATCCGGGGGAGGAAGCGGCAAAATTGCGGTTGCCCACAGCCAAAATGACAGGGCAGAAACGCTGCTCTTCCACTTATTCCGGGGGAGCGGCCTAAATGGGCTTGGCAGCATCCGGCCTGTCAGGGGCAATGTCATCCGCCCGCTCCTTTGCCTTCGCAGGGACGAGATCGAAGCATACCTGGCTAAAGAAGGAGCCGCTTATTGCACGGATGCCACAAATGCCGAAGAAATTTATACGCGCAATAAAATCCGCCACAGCATACTGCCCGCCGCAGAGAGCATCTGCACAGGCAGCATTGCCCATATGGCAGACGCGGCAGAGATTGCGGGCGAAGCATACGATTACATACGCCAGTCGGCAGAACAGTTTTGTGACACGAATGTCATAAAAAAAGACAATGGGCTTGTCCTTGCAGCTGCGCCTTTTTTATCTGTGCATCCTATCGTACAAAAAGAAGTCATCCGCCAATGCGTAGGGCGGATGATGCCAGAAGGCGGCAGGGGGCGGCTTTGCGATATTTCCAGGACGCACCTTCGGGACGTGGCCAGCCTTTTTTTGCTGGAAGGCAATAGGCAGATTGTGCTTCCGGGCGGGCTGTATGCAAGAAGGGAATACGGGGAGGTGGTATTTGGCAGCAGGGATACGCACCCGCCCGCGCAAGGCAAGGAAACAGCGCAGCCATTTTGCGCGGAAGTTTTTGGAGAATGCGATAAAGACGTGCCGGGGCTTGGCACGGTCCGTTTCCGTATTTTCCCTTATGAAAAAAATAAAAATATTCCAGAAAAAACATATACGAAATGGTTTGATTATGATAAAATAATAAAATCTTTGGTAATCAGGACGAGGCAGGCGGGCGATTACCTTACTGTCAATGAGGAGCTTGGCAGGAAAACGCTAAAAGCCTACATGATACAGGAAAAGATACCAAAGGGCGTAAGGGACCAGGTGTATGTGCTGGCAGACGGCTCCCATATTTTATGGGTGATCGGGCGGCGCATCAGCTGGCAGTACAAAGTAGGAAAACAAACGAAGAAAATCTTGCAGGTACAGGTGGAGAGAAAGGAGTCAGTAACATGGCTGAAAGAGTAAAGGTATTGTTGTCAGAAGCGGAAGTAGACAAAAGGATTCAGGCGATCGGGGAGCAGATCAGCAAAGATTATGAAGGAAAAGAAGTGCATCTGATATGCGTATTAAAGGGCGGCAGCTTTTTTTTGTGTGAGCTGGCAAAGCGCATTACAGTGCCGGTATCGCTTGATTTTATGAGCGTGGCAAGTTATGGCAGTGAGACAAAATCAAGCGGCGTTGTAAAGATTGTAAAAGATTTGGACGAGCCGCTCAAAAATAAGCATGTGATCGTAGTGGAGGACATTGTGGATTCCGGCAGGACGTTAAGCTACCTGATGCAGATGCTTAGAAAAAGAGAGCCTGCGAGCCTGGCGCTGTGTACGCTGCTAGACAAGCCTGAGAGGCGCGTCATCCCCGTGGAAGTCGATTATACAGGGTTTGAAATCCCGGACAAGTTTGTAGTCGGCTATGGGCTGGACTATGCACAGAAATATAGAAATCTTCCCTATATCGGCGTAGTAGAGCTGGATTGATGCAGGGCAGTTAAAAAAGGAGATACATTTTGAACGGGTCTATGAATACAAGAGGTTATAATTTTTATTTTTTGGTTATCGGCATCCTGCTCGTTGCCGCCATTTATTTAAGCACATCAGTGGAAAAGCCCGACGATTATACGCGGGCGCAGCTAGAAACGGCCATTGCGGAAGGCAGGGTGAGCGGCGTAGAGATCATACCAAACAAAGAAACGCCAATCGGCACAGTGACGATCCATTTTGCCAAAGAGTCTTCTAGGACGATGAATGTGACAGACGTGACGGAAATCGAGCAGTACCTGCTAAAGGCAGGCGTGCCCGTGCGCGTTGGAAATGTGAAGACGGACGGCTGGTTTTTGACTTATGCGCTGCCGGTGCTTGGGGCGATGATCGCGTGCATCCTTATTTTTGTCATTATGAATACGCAAAATGCCAACAACAACGGCGGCGGCAAAATGATGAATTTTGGGAAGAGCCGCGCAAGGATGATGTTATCCCGGGGGAAGACGACGTTAAAGGACGTTGCGGGCCTAAAAGAAGAAAAAGAAGATTTGGAAGAAATCATAGATTTTCTGCGCAAGCCCGCCAAATATACAAAAGTAGGGGCGCGGATCCCAAAGGGCGTCCTTTTGGAAGGTGCGCCGGGCACCGGGAAAACGCTGCTTGCAAAGGCGCTTGCCGGGGAAGCGAACGTGCCGTTTTTTAGCATTTCCGGCTCTGATTTTGTGGAAATGTTTGTCGGCGTTGGCGCCTCTAGGGTGCGGGATCTGTTTGCGGATGCCAAAAAACATGCGCCGTGCATCGTATTCATTGATGAGATTGACGCAGTGGCAAGGCGCAGGGGCACCGGCATGGGCGGCGGCCACGATGAGCGCGAGCAGACGCTAAACCAGCTGCTTGTGGAAATGGACGGCTTTGGCGTCAACGAAGGCATTATCGTGCTGGCGGCGACAAACAGAGTGGACATTTTAGATCCGGCAATCTTGCGGCCGGGGCGTTTTGACAGGAAAATTACGATAGCCGCGCCAGACGTGGGCGGGCGCGAGGACATCCTGGCAGTGCATGCCAAAAATAAGCCGTTAGGCGACGATGTGGACCTAAAGCAGATCGCGCACACAACGGCGGGATTTACCGGTGCGGACTTGGAAAACCTGTTAAATGAGGCGGCAATCTTAGCGGCAAGGGACGGCCGTATTTATATTATCCAGGAAGATATCAAGGCATCCTTTATAAAAGTAGGCATCGGCGCGGAGAAAAAGAGCCGGATCGTATCGGAAAAAGAAAAGAAAATTACGGCGTACCATGAATCGGGGCATGCCATCTTGTTCCATCTGCTTCCTGATGTTGGGCCGGTTTATACGGTTTCCATCATTCCAACGGGCCTTGGTGCGGCCGGATATACGATGCCGCTGCCGGAAAAAGATGAGATGTTTATGACAAAAGGCAGGATGCTGCAAGAGATTATGGTACTGCTTGGCGGGCGCATTGCGGAGGAGATTATTTTCGACGATATTACGACGGGCGCTTCAAACGATATCAAGCGTGCGACGAAGATGGCGCGCAAAATGGTGACGCGTTACGGCATGTCGGATAATATCGGCGTGCTCAATTATGACGATGACGACAGCGAAGTGTTCATCGGGCGCGACCTTGCACACGCAAGAAGCCACAGCGAGGCGGTCTGCGGCGAAATAGACAAAGAAGTCAAGGCGATCGTGGACGGGTGTTATGCGAAGGCCAAGGATTTGCTGATGCAGCATGAGAAGATCATGCATGCGTGCACAAAACTCTTGCTTGAAAAAGAAAAAATTACGGCGGTAGAGTTCGAGGCACTCTTCGCAGGTTAAAATTTGTGCAATATTACCAAAAATCATATATAAAATTTGACAAATTTGTGAATCGTGAGAATAGACGCGGCGGCATGGCTTTGCTATAATATGCTTGTAACCCCAATACATTATATAGTTTTTGCTATACCCCAAAAGAAAGAAATACCTTCTCTAAAAAAGGCAGCTTAGTTTCAGCTGTCTTTTTTACTTTTTATCTGCCATCTGCAATGCGGGGCTTGCATATGCAGTGCATATATTATAAAATATAAGGAAAGCGCAAAGATTGCAAGTGCGCCTTGGCATGGAGGGATTGTATGGATTTGGACAAATATAGCAAAGCAGAGCAAGGATTACAGTATATTTCGGGAATGCGCCCAGTGCTGTTGCGGGGGGCATTGTTTACAGATATGACACAGGATTATGTGACGCCGCCGGAGCCAAGCAGCTATGCGGAAGTGACGATACGTTTCAGGACGGCAAAAAATAATGTGGACCGCGTATTTTTTATAACAGACAGCGAAAAGGCGCCAATGTTAAAAGTGGAATCGGACGGCACGTTTGATTATTATGCGCACATGCTGCAGCTTGACGCGAAAAAAGTGACTTACCGCTTTGAAGTGCAGGTTGGGCGGCTGCATTGTTTTTATGACCAGCGCGGCGTAGTAAAGATCCCGGATCCTTACTATGATTTTGTGCTGCTTCCGGGCTTTAAGACGCCAGACTGGGCGAAAGGCGCCGTCATATACCAGATTTATGCGGACCGCTTTTACAATGGCGACCCGGGCAACGACGTGCTGACAAACGAGTACCGTTATATTCAGGATAATACAGTAAAAGTCGAAGACTGGAACAAATACCCGGCGCAGGTGGGCATTCGGGAATTTTACGGCGGCGACTTACAGGGCGTGCTGGATAAGATGGATTACCTGCAGGATCTTGGCGTTGATGTCCTGTATTTTAACCCATTGTTTGTTTCGCCCTCAAACCATAAGTACGATATTCAGGACTATGACTATATTGACCCGCATTTGGGGAAAATTGTAGACGATAGGGGCGAGCTGCTCCAGCCGGGCCAGTGCGAGAACCGGTGCGCTTCCCGCTACATTAACCGGATTTCCAACAAAGTAAACTTAGAGGCGGGCAATGAACTGTTTGCAAAGCTCGTAAAAGAAGCGCACAAGCGCGGCATGAAAGTCATTTTGGACGGCGTTTTCAACCATTGCGGCTCTTTCAACAAATGGATGGACAGGGAGCGCATTTATGAAAACGCGCCGGGGTATGCGAAGGGCGCGTATACGGCGGCTGACAGCCCGTACCGCGATTATTTCCAGTTCCGCGACGGAAATGACGGCAGATGGCCCTACAACGATACATACGACGGCTGGTGGGGGCACGATACATTGCCAAAATTAAATTATGAGGCTTCCCGGGAACTGTATGATTATATTTTATATATTGCCAAAAAATGGGTTTCCCCGCCGTTTAACGCAGACGGCTGGCGGCTGGACGTGGCAGCCGATTTAGGGCACAGCCCGGCGTTTAACCATCAATTCTGGAAGGATTTCCGCAAAGTAGTCAAACAGGCAAATCCGAATGCGATCATTTTGGCGGAGCATTACGGGAATCCAAGGGAATGGCTGCAGGGCGATGAATGGGATACGGTCATGAACTATGACGCCTTTATGGAGCCGGTGACATGGTTTTTGACGGGAATGCAAAAGCACAGCGACGATTACCGCCCGGACCAGCTGGGCAATGCGGGCAATTTCTGGGGAGCGATGGCGCACCACTGCGCAAGTTTTACGACGCCATCCCTTCAGGTGGCGATGAACGAGCTTTCCAACCATGACCATTCCCGTTTCCTGACAAGGACGAACCACAAAGTAGGCAGGACAAATACGTTAAGGCCTGAGGCGGCAAACGAAGGCGTGAACAAAGCGGTGTTTAGGGAAGCTGTCGTTATGCAGATGACATGGGTAGGCGCCCCGGCCATTTATTATGGGGACGAAGCGGGCGTGTGCGGCTTTACGGACCCGGACAACCGAAGGACTTATCCGTGGGGGCATGAAGATAAAGAGCTAATCCGTTTCCATAAGGATATCATCCGCATCCACAAAAAGAATCCAGAATTTTTAACCGGCTCGATCAAGCATGTGCTCGGGGAATACAACCTGATCGCCTACGGGCGCTTTAATAGAAAACAGCAGTCGCTCATTGTCATCAACAACAATGACCATGAAATTACCAGGTCCATATCGGTGCACAATCTAGGCGTGCCAAAAGAAGCGATCATGACATCCTTGATCATGACAACGGAGGAGGGGCATACGACTAATCCGCAGGATTATCTCGTTTTTTCCGGAAAAGTGGAAGTGACGCTTCCAAAAACTTCGGCCATCATACTGCAGTATAAAGCTCCCGCCCCGCTCAAAAAAGAAGGGGCAAAAAAGGCGAATGTATCCGGGGGGATCGGACTGCTAAAGAAGAAGTTTTTTGGGTTTATGTAGGGTGAATGAGGGAAACAATGGCATTGCGGCTGCGAAGCAGACATTTGGCATACCGCATCCTTTCCCCAACTCCAACTTTACATCCAAATTAATATCATATATAATAGAACCCACAGCATGACTGCAAACTAATATTAAAGGAGGAAGTCCCATGAAAAGAATTGGTATGTTAACAAGCGGCGGCGATTGCCAGGCGCTGAATGCGGCGATGAGAGGCGTCGTAAAAAGTTTATTTACAAGCGGTGAAGACATTGAGATCTACGGCTTTCTGGAAGGATACAAAGGTTTGATCTACGGCAATTTCCGAATGCTTACCGGGGCAGACTTTTCAGGAATCCTCACAAAAGGCGGGACGATTCTTGGCAGCTCACGGACACCGTTTAAATTGATGCGCGACCCGGATGAGAACGGCCTGAACAAAGTAGAGGCAATGAAGCAAAACTACCATAAACTCCAGCTTAACTGCCTTGTCATCCTTGGCGGCAACGGCACGCACAAGACGGCAAACCTTTTAAGGGAAGAAGGCTTAAACATCATTACCCTGCCTAAGACGATCGACAATGACCTTTACGGGACAGATATGACGTTCGGCTTCCAGAGCGCAGTCAATATCGCAACAGATGCCATCGACTGCATCCATACAACGGCAGCATCCCACGGCCGCGTATTTATCGTGGAAGTTATGGGACATAAAGTAGGCTGGCTGACATTAAACGCCGGCATGGCAGGCGGCGCAGACATCATCCTGATCCCTGAAATCCCTTATGACATTGACAAAGTGATACAGGCGATTGAAGACAGGAAGAACCGCGGCAGCAAATTCACGATCCTTGCCGTAGCGGAAGGCGCTATTTCCAAAGAAGATGCCAAACTTTCCAAAAAAGAAATGAAAGAAAAAATGAAGAAAAATCCTTACCCGAGCGTATCCTACCAAGTAGCGGCGCAGATCCAGAAAAAAACGGGACAGGATGTCCGCGTGACCGTGCCGGGGCATACACAGCGCGGCGGCAGCCCGTGCCCGTATGACAGGGTATTTGCAAGCAGGCTTGGATCGGAAGCGGGCAGGCTGATTTTACGCGGCGAGTACGGCTTCATGGTTGGCTATAGGAACAGGGAAGTTGTCAAAGTGCCGTTAGTAGATGTGGCAGGCAAATTAAAAATGGTAGCTCCTGACGCGACGATCGTGCAGGAAGCAAAGATGTTAGGGATCAGTTTTGGTGATTAACTATGTCATATACAGCCCTCTACAGGAAATTCCGTCCAGACAGTTTTGATGAAGTCAAAGGGCAGGATTCCATTGTAACGACGCTGAAAAACCAAATAAGGGCAGAACGCATCGGACACGCGTACCTTTTTTGCGGGACGAGGGGAACGGGAAAAACCACGCTCGCCAAAATACTGGCAAAAACGGTCAACTGCACACAGCGGACCGATGAAAATCCATGCGGGGAATGCGCCTCCTGCAAGGCTGTTGCAGCGGGCGCAAGCATGGATGTGATCGAGATGGATGCCGCCTCAAACAATAGCGTTGAGGATATTCGGGGAATCGTTGAGAAAGTATCATATTCCCCGGCGGGCGGAAAATACAAAATTTACATCATTGACGAGGTGCACATGCTCTCCCCCGGCGCATTTAACGCCCTGTTAAAAACGCTGGAGGAGCCGCCCTCCTACGTCATTTTTATCCTTGCAACGACAGAAGTGCACAAAATCCCGGTCACCATTCTTTCAAGGTGCCAGCGGTACGATTTTAAACGCATCAGCATCGACACGATTACAGACAGGCTAAAAGAACTGACGGCGGCAGAGCAGATGGCGGCGCAGGATAAGGCGCTGCGCTACATTGCCAAAACGGCGGACGGCTCCATGCGCGATGCGCTAAGCCTTTTGGATCAATGCATTGCGTTTCATTTTGGCAAAGAATTGACGTATGATAATGTCTTAGACGTGCTGGGTGCGGTAGATACGAGTGTATTTGGCAGCCTGTTTCGCTTCGTACAGGAAAAAAACATACTTGCCGCGATGGAACTGCTGGAAGAAGTGGTCATGCAGGGGCGGGAGCTGACGCAGTTTGTAGTTGATTTTACGTGGTATTTGCGAAACCTCCTGCTTGTTGGCACAGCGCAGCATATGGAAGATATCATCGATATGTCGTCTGAAAATTTACAGAAGTTAAAAGAAGAAGCCGGGATGTCGGATAGGAATACGATCATGCGCTATATCCGCATCTTTTCAGAGTTATCGGGCCAGATAAAATATGCCGCGCAAAAGCGTATCCTCATCGAGCTTGCCATCATCAAACTGTGCCAGCCTGGCATGGAAACAAACATAGAGTCTTTGCTGGAAAGAATCCGGGAATTGGAAAAAAAGCTGGAAACAGGCATGATACCAAAAACGGCGGGTGCGGGAAATGCTGTCCCACAGGCGGCAAAACAGGCATCTGCGCTAAAGCAAGTGCTTGCTAAGGCCGTGCTTGCTAAGGCCGTGCCGGAGGATATCAAAAAAGCAGTGGGAAAGTGGCAGTCGGTCATTGCACAGACGCAGGGCAGGATGAAGGCATACCTTAGCAAGGCAAAATTAAGCCTTGGGGAAAATGGCCGGCTTTTGATTGTATTTGAAGAAAGCATGGCCGCAGAGTATTTTACCAAGAGTCCTGAAAATAAAGAGCAGCTTGAAATGCTGCTCTCCCAGGCAGTCGGGAAGCAGATTGAAACGGAAATACGGGAATTAGAGCCGGAGCGGAATTTTGAAGATACGTATCCGGATCTCTCAAAAATTGAGTTTCCAATAGAAACAATAGAAGAGTAAAGAAAAGGAATGGAGATTGATATGGCAAAGCGTGGAGGTTTCCCGGGAGGCATGCCGGGGAATATGAGCAATTTAATGAAACAGGCGCAAAGAATGCAGCGCCAGATGGAAGAAAGCCAAAAAGAGCTTGAAACAAAAGAATTTTCTGCAAAAGCAGGCGGCGGCGCGGTGGAAGTGACCGTGACGGGCAAAAAAGAGATTGTAAAGATAAAGCTGTCTGCAGAAGTCGTAGATCCTGATGATATTGAAATGCTAGAAGACCTGATTGCGGCGGCGGCAAACGAGGCACTGCGCATGGCAGAAGAGGCAAATGCGGAAATTATGAATAAAATGGCTGGCGGCCTAGGCGGAGGTTTTCCATTCTGATGGATTTGTATAGCGGATATGTCAATAAACTAATTGAAGAATTAGCAGCCCTTCCGGGCATCGGCACAAAGTCGGCCGGCCGGCTTGCGATGCATTTGATCAATATGCCAAAAGACCGGGTAGGGCGGCTTGCCAAAATAATTTTAGATGCCAAGGAAAATGTCAGATACTGCCGCTTTTGCCATACGCTGACAGACGATGCGACATGCCCGATCTGCGCCAACCCCAAAAGGGATCATACGACGATCATGGTCGTTGAAAACCCAAGGGATCTGGCGGCGTATGAAAAAACCGGCAAATACGAAGGCATCTATCATGTGCTGCACGGTGCAATCTCGCCGATGATTGGCATTGGCCCAAACGATATCAAATTAAAAGAATTGATACAGCGTTTGGAAGGGGATGTTGCGGAAGTGATCATTGCGACCAATTCCAGCACGGAAGGGGAAACGACGGCAATGTACATAAGCAAGCTGATCAAGCCGACCGGCATACGGGTGACGCGGATTGCCAGCGGGGTGCCTGTCGGCGGCGATCTGGAATATATTGATGAAATTACGCTTCTGCGCGCTTTAGAAGGCAGGGTAGAATTGTAGAAATTGTTCACGGGGGAGGTACGCGGATGGAAAAAAAGTTATTTGGGGTGACAGGGGACGGAAAAGAAATTTACCTTTACACGCTGGAAAATAGCAGAGGCATGAAAGCGCAGATTATGAATTTCGGTGCCTGTCTTGTCAATTTGTTTGTTCCTGACAGGCATGGCACTGTGGCAGACGTTGTGCTTGGGTATGACACGCTGGAAAAATATTATGTAAACCAAAAGAATTTCGGCGTGACTATCGGCCCGAATGCCAACCGGATTGGCGGTGCGGCGTTTACGTTAGACGGCGTCAGGTATACGTTAGATGCCAACGATGGCGCAAACAATCTGCACAGCCATGCGCAAAAGGGCTTCCAGAAAAAAGCATGGGAAGTAAAAGAGGACGGCACGCGCCTTATCTTTACGGCCCAAAGCCCGGATGGCGAAATGGGATTTCCGGGCAATCAGACGATCAGCGTCACGTATGAAGTGACAGAAGACAATGCGCTGCAGCTTACTTATGATGCCCAAAGCGATAAAAATACGATACTAAATCCGACAAACCATACATATTTTAACCTTGCGGGGCATGACGCGGGAAGCGTGTCAGACCATGTGCTCTGGCTGGGAGCGGGCCGGTATACGCCGGTCGTGGCCGGGGCAATTCCAACGGGCGAGATTGCGCCGGTTGCGGGGACGGTCATGGACTTTACTGTTCCAAAGCGGATAGGGGATGACATTGACGCTGATTTTGCGCAGCTTGCCTTGACAGGCGGGTATGACCATAACTGGGTAACCGATGGCTGGAATGGGCAAGTGCGGCTGATCGCAGTGCTGTCAGAGCCGGTAAGCGGCAGGAAGATGAGTGTTTATACTGACTTGCCGGGCGTGCAGTTTTATGCAGGAAACTGCATTGGCGAAGAAGCCGGAAAAGGCGGCGCGTCATACCATAACAGAAGCGGCCTTTGCCTGGAAACGCAATATTATCCGAACACGGCAAACGAGCCGTCGTTCCCATCGGCAGTATATGGCCCTGGCAGAAAGTACCGCTCCACGACGATCTATCAGTTTGAAGCGGAGTAAAACTTGTCGAAGAAAAAATAGGCTCCATCGACAGCGTTCGATAAAAAAACGCGGATACTTTGTGTTATGTTTTGTATGAAACCGCAAAGGACGCTTTGGAATGGAGACTGCCCATGAATAAAAATATACCCAAAAACATCCGCCAGATTGGAGAATGCAACGCATCACAGAAAATATACATAGAAGATTATGTCGTAACCTTTTTTAAGCAGCTTTCCGAGAAAAAGAAAAACCTGTCAACTGTTGCTGTGCTTTATGGAAAAATTGAGCGCGATGGCGACGGCATCTGCTGCTTTGTCATGGGGGCGGCAGAATGCGAGGCGGCAGATAGCGCAGCAAAGAACGTGCTTTTTTCAGAGGAAAACAGGCAGCAGGCACTGCGCGTGGGAAAAGAATATTTTGCGCAGTATGATTTGATTGGCTGGGCACTGCTAGAGAGCGAAAACGACCACGTTCCAAAAGAGGCGATCGTAAAGACGCAGCTAGGGGCATTTGCGGATGGGGACAAGCTGTATTATGAAATGCATAAAGAGGATGAGAACGAACAGTTTGTTTTCCTGGAATCGGGCATAGCGCACAAAATAGCGGGCTACCATATTTTTTACGACAAAAATGAAGGGATGCAAAACTACCTTGTCAACTGGAATGCGGCACAGGAAAAAGTTTTTGCGGAATGCATAGAGGACCGGGCCGCAAGGCAGTTTCGGAGTGTGTATTATAATAGAAAAGAAGAGAAAACCCAGCGCAGGATTGTCGGCTTATTGTACGGCACGACAACGCTGCTTTTGATGTTTTGCTGTATTATGGGCGTTTCCATGCTAAACAATTATGAGAAGATGAAAGGAATGGAAATAGCGTTAAACCATCTTGCGCTTGCTTTAGAAGAACAGCGCCTTCCTGATGTTGCCGTACCGGCACAGGCAGTGCCGCAAAGCGTACAGCCCAAGGAAACACAGGCAGTGCCACAGAGCGCACAGCCCAAGGAAACACAGGCAGTGCCACAGAGCGCACAGCCTAAGGAAGAACAGCAGATAGGCGAAAGTTTAGATGCCAGTGTGCCTGACAAAGATGCAAAGAGCGTTTCTGAAAATACTGCCCAATATACTAATACGGGGTATATATTGAAAAAAGGGGAAAAAGAAAGCGTCCACGCTGTCTATACTGTACAAAAAGGCGATACCCTGCTTAAAATCAGCAGGCGTTTTTATGACAGCCCGGATATGATAGGAGAAATATGCGCCTTGAATGATATCGAAAATCCAAACGACATTATGCAGCAGCAGGAAATTCTTCTTCCGTAAAGCCAACAACAAAAACAAAGGGTACGATATGTCCAATATCAGAGAGTATACGCGCAAAAAAGAACAAAAGAATACAAATGCGGCGCCCTACGGCGAGAAAATAAAAAAGTACCGGCTGACAGTATTTTACAGAACGGCATTGGCGGTCTTTCTTGTGTCTGCCTTGATCGGCATTGTCCTGATACAGATTAAAAATAAAGTATTTGAAACTTATCAGATACTCTCCACAATCCCAAGGGAAACAACGGGCACGGCAGCCAGCATAGAATTTTCCGGAAATATTTTAACATACAGCAAAGACGGCGCAAACTGCAGCAACAGCAAAGGCGAAGCGCTCTGGAACCAGACATATGAAATGCAGTCGCCGCTTGTGGCCGTCTGCAAAGGCATGGCAGCGCTTGCGGATTATAACGGCAGCACGATTTATGTGATGGGCACGGACAAGATTTTAGGCGAGATCAATACGAATATGCCAATCAGGAGCATCTGCGTTTCGGCGGGTGGCCTTGTGGCGGCAGTCCTTGATGACGGAAAAATTACATGGATTTACTTATATGACTCCGTGGGCAACACGATTTCTTATTTTAAAACACTCATGAGAACGAACGGCTACCCGGTAGATGTCAGCATTTCCGACAGCGGCGCGGTCGTGGCAGTTTCCTATCTTTATATAGACAGCGGTGCGCTCACTTCCAAAGTGGCGTTTTACAATTTTGGCATGGTAGGGCAGAATGCCGTAGACAACCTCGTCAGCGGTTATGATTATGTAAACCATGTGACCCCACGCGTGCGTTTTATGGACAATGCCACTGTGTTTGCCATTTCGGACGATAGGCTGACATTGTACGAAGGGGAGCAAAAGCCTACGCTGACAAAGGAGATTTTGCTAAGCGAGGAAGTGCAAAGCCTCTATTACAGCGAAAACTACATCGGCCTTGTGTACTTAAATGTAACGGGCGAGAGCAAATACAAGATCGAAGTCTATAATAAAGAAGGCAGCCTTGCCGAGAACAAAAATTTTGACATGGAATATACGGATATCCGGTTTACAAAAGATAAAATGCTCATTTATAATGATACGGCATGCCTGATACAAAACATCGGCGGCGTGGAAAGTTACCAGGGCAGCTTTGCAAAAAGGGTGCAGATCATGATACCAACGGCGCGTTCTAACAGGTACATACTAGTTACCGAAGATTCCATAGATACTATAGAATTACAATAGACAAAGAGGGAACATTGTGCATATACAGCTTTGCGGCCTGGATTTAGACGGCATCATCCAGGCAGGCCTAAATTTTGAAAAACTTTATATTGGGGCAGTCAACCTGACTTTTATTTTGGCAGTGCTCATCTTAATCGGCGGATTTATCAAAGGGTACAAACAGGGATTTGCTGCGGAAGTCATCTCCCTGGTTTCCCTTCTTGTGGCAGTGGCGGCTTTGATCGTGCTCATCCGCTCCGTAAAAGAATACCTTAGCAAAGACATGCTAAGCGTGGCGGTAGGCGTCATCAGCCTGATCGTCATCGTGCTCGTGTATAAAATCGCAGGTTTTATATTGGAAGCGTTCAAGCTGCTCCATAAAATACCGGTCATCAAAATAGGCGACGCGCTGGCTGGCGGCCTTGTCGGCATGGCGGAGGGCATTGTCGTCATCTGGCTGCTTTTTACCTTGCTTGCCATGTTCCGTTTTGGCGGCATAAACGCTTATGTGATGGAAGATGTTACAAAAAACCATGTCCTGAAATTCCTGTTGGAACACAATTATATCGCCGTTTTTGTAAGCGGCATATTGTGAGTGTAAAAAATTGCAAAAAACTGTAAAAATATTAAAAAAATCCGTTGACAAGCAACAGCCAATTTGATATTATACATAAGTCGCGTATGAAAAACAGGCGCAGCACCTTGACAACTAAAC
>QLIP01068782.1_pt1 | contig 32674 bp, 24 predicted proteins | sample 1769771 | NCBI WGS metagenome assembly QLIP01 (sample SAMN09428762, study PRJNA476227) | Gut metagenome, whole genome shotgun sequencing project. | isolation source: cecum | host: Rhizomys sinensis | place: China: Jinsha town of Minqing, Fujian Province | collected 2013-09-23 | reverse complement strand
GCAAGGCCGAGGTCTCAAACCATAGAGGAACTAGCGGATGAGCGAACAAAGCCCCGCAGGCTCCGGCATCGAAACTGTCAGTATCGAAAAGGAGCTTCGCCAGAGCTATCTTGAATATTCCCTTTCGGTGATCATTGGCCGTGCCATTCCCGATGCCCGCGATGGCTTAAAGCCCGTGCATCGGCGGATCATGTTTGCGCAGCACGAGCTTGGCAATGTCTGGAATCGCCCGCACAAAAAAAGCGCGCGCATTGTCGGCGATGTAATCGGCAAATATCACCCGCACGGCGATTCCGCGGTCTATGATGCCCTGGTGCGCATGGCCCAGGATTTTTCCATGCGCGACACCCTGGTGGACGGCCAGGGCAATTTTGGCTCCATTGACGGCGACTCGCCTGCGGCCATGCGTTATACCGAAGTGCGCTTAAGCCGCCTGGCCCAAGAATTCCTTGGCGATCTCGACAAGGAGACTGTGGACTTCCGCCCCAATTACGACAATACGCTGCTTGAACCAAGCGTATTGCCCACGCGCGTGCCCAATCTCCTGCTCAACGGCTCATCAGGCATTGCCGTGGGCATGGCTACGAATATCCCGCCGCACAACCTTGGCGAACTCTGTGACGCTCTAAGCCTGCTTCTGGAAAAGCCCGGTTGCGCCATTGAGGAGCTTATGGCCCTGGTCAAGGGGCCGGATTTTCCCACTGCCGGGGCGCTCTATGCCGGCAAGGGCCTGGCCGAAGCCTATCTTAGTGGACGCGGCTCCATCAAGATTCGCGGGCGCGTGGAGCTTGAGGAGCGCAAAAAGGGCCTTGTTTCGATAATCATAACTGAAATTCCCTACGGACTGAACAAAAGCTCCCTGGTGGAGAAGATTGCCGCCCTGGTCAATGAGCGCAAGATTGACGGCATCTCCGACTTGCGTGACGAATCTGACCGCAAGGGCATCCGCATTGTGGCTGATCTGCGCCGCGGCGTCATGCCCGAGATCGTGATCAACTCCCTCTACAAATATACGCCCCTGGAGAGCAGCTACGGCATCAATATGCTGGCTGTGGTCGACAAGCGCCCGCAACTGCTTAACCTCAAGAGCGCCCTGGCCTGCTTTCTGGAGCATCGCCGCGAGGTGGTGCTTAGGCGCACGCGCTTTGACCTGGCAAAAGCCGAGGCCCGCGCCCACATCCTTGAGGGCCTGCGCATTGCCATTGACCATATTGATGAAGTTGTAGCCCTGATTCGCGCCTCAGCCACGCCCGACAGCGCCCGCGAGGCCCTGATGCGCCGCTTTGAGCTTTCTGAAGTCCAGGCCAGGGCTATTTTGGATATGCGCCTGCAAAGGCTGACCGGCCTTTCCCGCGATGAACTGATCGCCGAATATGCCGAACTGCTCAAGAAAATTGAGTTTCTGCGCTCCATTCTTGAGAATGTCGAAGTGCTGAAAAGCGAGATTGGCCGCGAGATCCGCGAAATCCGCGAAAACTTTGCCAGCCCGAGGCGCACGGAAATCATAGCCGATATGGCCGAGGGCATTGAGGCTGAGGATCTGATCCCCGATGACGAAGTGGTGATCACCCTTTCGCGCCGCGGCTATATCAAGCGCGCAAAGCTCGAGAACTACCAGCAGCAGCGCCGCGGCGGCAAGGGCATTGCCGCCCTGAACACCGCCGATGACGACTATGTTCAGGAATTTTTAAGCTGCTCCAACCATCAATATCTCTGCCTCTTTTCCAACCGCGGCCGCCTCTACCAGATTAAGGCCCATCAGGTGCCCGAGGGTAGCCGCCAGGCCAGGGGCGTGCATATCAATAACCTCCTGCCCCTGGAGGAAGGCGAATGGGTGACCACTGCCCTGGCCCTGCGCGACTTTGCCGAGGACAAGTATTTTCTCTTTGTCACCAGGCGCGGCATGGTCAAGCGCTCCAGCGCCTCGCTCTATGCCAGGGCGCGCAAGACCGGGATGCTGGCAGTCGGCCTGCGTGAAGATGACGAACTGGTCACAGTGCGCCCAGTTGCCAGGGATAACCACGTTGTTCTGGCCACAGCCCAGGGCCTGGCCATTCGCTTTTCCTGCGCCGATGTGCGCCCCATGGGCCGTGTAGCCACTGGGGTCAAGGGCGTGGCCCTGCGCCGCCAGGATTCCGTAGTTGCGGCAGTGATCCTTGAGGAATCTGACCAGACAAGCGAGATCATGTCTGTCTCGGCCCTGGGCTATGGCAAGCGCACAAGTGTGGATCTCTACCGCCTGCAAAGCCGCGGCGGCAAGGGCGTGATCAATTTCCGCGTAACCGCCAAGAGCGGCGCAGTGGTTGGGGCTTTGCCCGTGCGCGATGGCGATGGGCTGATTCTGCTCACCTCAGCGAACAAGGTTGTGCGCGTTGGCGTGGATGAGATTAGAAGCTGCGGCCGTAGCACCAGCGGCGTAATTGTGGTGCGCATGGATCAGGGCGCAAGTGTTGTGGCCGTTGATCTGCTGGCAGGGCTTGGGGAGTCGGGCGAGGCCGAGGAAGCTGGCCAGGCAGGCACGGCAAGCGCTGATGCGGCTGAGGCCCTGACTGGCGCTCTCGAAAGCGAAGAAGCCGCTCTGGATGGGGATAATTCTGCGGCGGATCAGGGCTTGCCGTCCGATTCTGGCAGGGATAGCGGCTAGGGTTTTGCTCCATGCCCACAATCAGGCTTCTGCTCCTTCTGCTCAGCCTCTTGCTTGCGGCCTGTGAGGCTGGCCCGGCCCTTTTTGGCGATGAGCTTGCAAGCGCCAGGGAGGCCCTGGCCGCGCGCGACTTCAGCCTTGCCGAGCGCCTGCTGGTGCGCTATCTGCAAAGTGACTCTGCCCGCGATCCCGAAAGCCGCTGGCAAGCCTGGGAGCTTTTGCTAGGCGCGGTCAATGGCGCAAGCCAGGAGTCGCGAGCCAGTGTGGATATTCTTGAAGCCATGCTTGGCGAATTTTCCGATAATCCCGGCCGCCAGGCCGAGATTTTGGCGCGTCTTGGCAGGCTGAACCAGAGCTTGCGCCGCCATGCCAAGGCCATAGAAAGCTGGAGCGGCTGGCTGGATCTCCCAGAAGTCGCGCCCAGTGAAAAAGTAGCCGGCTACCGCGCCCTTGCGGCCTCGCTTTTTGCCGCCAGGCGCTTTGAGGACGGGGAGGAGAGCCTTTCCCTCTGCCTGGCCCTGCCCCTTTCCGATGCTGAGAAAATACCCTGTATGCTCGATTTGGCTCATTTTATGAGCGCGCGTGAGCGCTGGCAGGAAACAGCAGATCTCTGCCAGCAGATTCTTGACGCCGCGCCAGAACGTCACTTGGCCGGGCAGGCGGCTTATCTCAGGGCAGATGCCCTGGAGCAACTGGGGCAGAAAGACGAAGCCCTGAACCTTTTTGCAGCCAGTCGCAGCGATTATCCAAATCCGGCTGTGATGGACAGGCGCATCGCCCTGCTCAAAAAGGCTCAGGCGCAGAAGAAAGGCCAGGCCAGGGAGCAGGGCAAAAGATGAGTCGGCGCGTATCCAGCAGCCCGGAACTTGCAAAGCCGCTTTGGCAAGCTAAATTCAGCCTGGCCTCTATAGCTCAACAATAAGCCTGGGCAAGCAAAGTATGCAGATCCAAGCAGAAAGTTCAGAACTTCGCCACGAATGTGGCCTGATGGGCATTTACGGTCACGAGGAAGCGGCCAAGCTCTGCTACTTCGGCCTCTATGCAGAGCAGCACCGCGGCCAGGAAAGTGCAGGCATCGCCAGCCTGGGCGCAGACGGGCGCATCCGCGATCATAAGGGCATGGGCCTGGTGCCGGATGTCTTCAGCGGCGCAGATCTTGAGCGCCTTTCCGGGCAAACCGCAATCGGCCACGTGCGCTATTCCACTAGCGGCACAAGCTCGGTGCGCAACGCCCAGCCCTTTGTGGCCCATTTTCAGGGCGAGGACATTGCCCTGGCCCATAACGGCAACCTGGTCAATGCGGCAGAACTGCGCGCTGAACTTGAAGCAGCCGGAGCAATTTTCCATTCCGGCAATGATTCCGAACTGATTCTGCATCTTCTGGCGCGGGAGCTGCGCGCAAAGCCGCTTTGCGAGGCTGTTGCCCATACTTGCGCAAGGCTGGCCGGGGCCTATTGCCTCTTGATTCTGACCCAGGGGGCGCTGATTGCCGTGCGTGACCCTTGTGGCTTTCATCCCCTGGCTCTCGGGCGGCTGGATGGCGCGGCAGTGCTGGCCTCCGAGACCTGCGCCTTTGACCTGATTGAAGCAGGCTATGAGCGCCAGATTGAGCCAGGTGAGCTTCTGCGCATTGACGCCAATGGCGAACAGAGCCTCAGGCTTTGCGATCTAGGCGGCCCGAAGCAGCGCCAGCCCAGGCAGTGCATCTTTGAGCTGGTCTATTTTGCCAGGCCCGATTCCTATGTTTTTGGTGAGCAGGTCTATCTTTGCCGCAAGCGCATGGGGGCGCAGCTTGCCCTGGAAAGCACCCCGGATGTGGATTTTGTCATGCCCTTCCCAGATTCCGGGGTTTATCCGGCTCTGGGCTTTGCGCAATGCTCCGAACTTCCCTACGAACACGCGCTGATTCGTAATCACTATGTGGGGCGGACTTTTATTCAGCCCTCCCAGTCCATGCGCAGTTTTGGCGTGCGCGTGAAAATCAATCCGGTGCGCCCGATGATCGAGGGCAAGCGAATCTGCATTGTCGATGACTCCATCGTCCGCGGCACAACCATGAGTACCCGCGTAAGCAAGCTGCGTGATCTGGGCGCCAGGGAAGTGCATATCCGCATTGCCAGCCCGCCTGTGCGCTTCCCCTGTCATTACGGAATTGATTTTTCCTCGCGCGGCGAACTGATTGCCGCCCGCTTCAACGAGGCTGAAATCTGCCGCCGCCTGGATGCCGACTCCCTGCATTATCTAAGCATTGCCGGGCTTTTGCGCGCAGTGCTTCAGGGCGATTGCTGGTGTCTGGCCTGCTTTGACGGGCAATACCCGGTTGCCTGCGCTGGCATTGGCCGCTATGGCCAAAATTGCGGACAATGCGCATGAGGATGCAATGCTGCTGATGCAGAATACGCAACGGGCCTTGCCTAAGATGCCGCCTAGCTTGAGGAGACGCCGATGAGCGCCAAATATCAGTCAATCAAGGGCTTTGCGGATCTCTTTGCCGCGCAGAGCGCCCTTTTCACCCGCCTCGAAGACAGCGCAAGAGCCTGCTTTGCCCTTTACGGTTTTGCGGAATTGCGCACGCCCATTCTTGAATATACCGAGCTTTTTCAGCGCGGCATCGGCTCAGAAACCGATGTGGTTCAAAAAGAAATGTTCAGCCTCCTCGACCGCAAGGGGCGCTCCTTAAGCCTGCGCCCCGAGGCCACAGCCGGGGTTTTGCGCGCGGCCATTGAGCGCGGGCTGAAGGAGGGCGAGATTCAGCGCCTCTTTAGCTTCGGCCCGATGTTTCGCTATGAGCGGCCGCAAAAAGGGCGGCAGCGCCAGTTCCATCAGATCAACTGCGAGTGCCTTGGCACAGAAAGCCCCTTTGCTGATGCCGAACTGATCACCATGCTCCTGGATTATCTTGGCGGCCTTGGCCTCAATGGCCTTACGCTCAGGATCAATTCCCTGGGCTGCCGCGCCTGCCGCCCAGACTATCTTGCGGCCTTGCGCGCCTATCTGGCAAGCCTTGCGCCAGAGCGGCTTTGCGCGGACTGCCTGCGGCGGCGGGAGCAAAACCCCCTGCGCGTCCTGGACTGCAAGGAGGAAAATTGCCGCGAGGCCATTGCCCATGCCCCGGAGCTAGCAAATTATCTTTGCGAAGACTGCGCAAGCCATTTTGCCAAAGTCCGCCAACTGCTTGAAAGCGTGCCCGAGAATTTGGCCCAGATTGTCCTTGATAGCCGCCTGGTGCGCGGCCTGGACTATTATTGCCGCACAACCTTTGAAGTGCTTGGGCCAATAAGTTCTGCTTCAGCCGCATCCGGGCTTGGGGCGCAAAGCGCCATTGCTGGCGGCGGCCGCTATGACGGCCTTCTGGCCCAGCTTGGCGGCGCAGACTTGCCAGGTCTTGGCTTTGCCATTGGCATGGAGCGCCTGGCCCTGCTGCTTCAAGAAAGCCCTGCGCCTGGCCTTGATTTTTTCATCGCCGCGCAGGATGGCGCAGGCGAGAACAAGGCACGGGATTTGGCCTTTGCCCTTGCGCGGGAATTGCGCAAGCAGGGCTTTAGTGGTGAAATGGCCTACCAGCAGGCAAGCTTCAAGAGCATGTTCCGCCAGGCCAGCCGCCTTGGGGCGCGCTATTGCCTGATAATCGGAAGCGAGGAACTGGCGGGCGGCCTTATTGGCGTAAAAGATATGGTCAGCGGCGGCCAGATTGAGCTTGCCAGGGAGAGTCTGGGCGCGTATTTGCAAAAAGCCAAAGTGGGCCGCGAGGAGAATTAGTTTATGTCACAGGCATCAGTTCAGGACGAGCATAGTCAATATATCAGCGCATTGGGCGACTGGCAGCGTAGCCACGATTGCGGAAGCCTGGGCCTTGGAGACGATGGCAAGGAAGTCTGCCTCATGGGCTGGGCGCAGTACCGCCGCGATCATGGCGGGCTGATCTTTGTCGATCTGCGTGACCGCAAGGGGCTTACGCAAGTTGTCTTTGCCCCGGAACACGCGCCCAAGGCCCACGAGAGCGCCCATATCCTGCGTTCGGAATATGTGCTTGCTGTGCGTGGGCGCGTGCGGCCGAGGCCCGAGGGCATGCGCAACCCGGAGCTGGCCACAGGCGAAATTGAAGTTCTGGTCAACGACTGGAAGCTTTTGAACACCAGTTCAACGCCGCCCTTCCCCATAGAGGAGCGCAGCGAAGCCGGGGAGAATCTGCGCCTGACCCATAGGCATCTTGATCTGCGCCGTCCCAAGATGCAGGCCGCCTTGCGCCTGCGCCACAAGGTTGCCCAGAGTATTCGCCGCTTCCTTGATGCCGAGGGCTTTACGGAAGTGGAAACGCCCATGCTCACCAAGTCCACGCCCGAGGGCGCGCGGGATTTCCTTGTGCCTAGCCGCGTCAACCAGGGCGAATTTTACGCGCTTCCGCAATCGCCACAGCTATTCAAGCAGCTTTTGATGATTGCAGGCATGGAGCGCTATTTTCAGATTGTGCGCTGCTTCCGCGATGAAGACTTGCGCGCTGACCGCCAGCCTGAATTTACACAGCTGGACATTGAAATGAGCTTTGTCAATGAAGCTCAGGTCATGGATTTGGCAGAGCGGCTGATGGCCAATATTTTCAGGGAGGTTCTGGGGCGCGAGATTAAGCTTCCGCTACCGCGCCTGACCTGGGCTGAAGCCATGGCCCGCTACGGCGTTGACAAGCCGGACACGCGCTTTGGCCTGGAACTCAGCGATGTTACTGCGATTGTGCGCAAGAGCCAGTTCAAGCTCTTTGCTGAGGCTAAGCTGGTCAAGGCCATGCGTGTGCCTGGCGGCGAAAGCCTCACGCGCAAGGAGATTGACGATCTTACCGACTTTGTGCGCATCTATGGCGCAAAGGGCCTGGCCTGGATCAAGCTCCGCGCACAGGAGGGCGGAGGCTGCGAATGGCAGTCGCCCATTGCCAAATTTCTTTCTGATTCTGAGCGCAAGGAGCTTGCCTGCGCCCTTAGCCTTGAGAATGGCGACATTGTCTTTTTTCAGGCAGGAGAGCCAGCCATAGTCAATGCAGCCCTGGGCAATTTGCGCGTGCGCCTTGGCGAGCAGCTTGGGCTGATTGCGCAGGATGCCTTCAATCTGCTCTGGGTAACGGATTTTCCGCTTTTTGAATACGATGCCGAAGAAAAGCGCTGGGTAGCCTGTCACCATCCCTTTACTCAGCCTGCGCCCGGGCATCTTGAATTGATGCGCAGTGATCCCGGGTCCTGCCTGGCCCGCGCTTATGACATGGTGCTTAATGGCAATGAGATTGGCGGCGGCTCAATCCGCAACCACATTGCGCAAGTTCAGCGCCAGGTCTTTGAATCCCTGGGCTTCAGCAAGGAGAGCGCGGAAGCGCAGTTCGGCTTCCTGCTGGACGCTCTTGAGCAGGGCGCACCGCCCCACGGCGGCATTGCTTTTGGCCTGGATCGCATGGTCATGCTCCTGGCTGGCTTGCGCTCCATTCGCGATGTAATCGCCTTTCCCAAAACCCAGAAAGCTACTTGCCTTCTGACCCGCGCCCCTTCAGTTGTGAGCAAGGAGCAGTTGCGTGAGCTTGGCCTGCGCCTGCGCGAGAAGTCCAAGGCTGACGCGCAAGGCCAAGAGGGCGGAAAAGACGCGGAGGCCAGGGGCTGATGCTTCTGCCCATTGTCAGCTATCCAGCGCCCTCCTTACGCGAAAAGAGTGAGCCTGTGGCCGAGATCAATGCAGAGATCAAAAAGCTTGCCAGCGATATGCTCGAGACCATGTACGCCGCCCCTGGCGTTGGCTTGGCCGCGCCGCAAGTGGGCCGGAATATCAGGATGATTGTCCTTGATCCCGCGCCAGCGTCCGAGCCGCGCAAGCCCATGGTGCTGATTAACCCGGAACTGGAATTGCTAGGCGAGAGCATAGTAAGCGAGGCCGAGGGCTGCCTTTCTGTGCCGCTCAATTACCGCGCCTCGGTCAAGCGCAAGGAGCGTGTGCGCCTCAAGGCGCTCAATCTTCAGGGTGAGCAGATCGATTGCGAGATGGACGGTTTTGCGGCGATCATTTTGCAGCATGAGTGCGATCACCTTGACGGCCTGCTCTTCATTGACCACTTGAGCCGCTTAAAGCGCAGTCTCTATGATGGCAAGTTGCGCAAGCAGCTTAAGCGCCAGGCTGAAGAGGAGCGGAAAGCCGCCAGTGGAACATAACGCGGGCGTCTTTCTGCTTAAGCCAGGGAGCTTGCGCCATGGCTGAGATTTCCCAAGGCAAGGCAAGCCAGGCCAGGCCCTTGCGCCTGGTGTTCATTGGTAGCCCACTCTTTGCAGCCGAGGTTCTGGACTATCTCTGTCAGTGGTGCAGAGATAGCGCGCAGGCGGAGATTGTTGGCGTCTATACCCAGCCTGAGCGGCCCAGAGGGCGCGGACAGCAGCCAAGGCCAACGCCCGTGCAGGCTTTGGCTGAAGGGCAGGGGCTTTGCGTCCGCAAGCCTGCCAGCTTGCGCGATGCCGGGGAGATTGCGGCTTTGCAGGAGCTTGCGCCGGATTATCTGCTTGTGGCCGCTTATGGGCTGATTTTGCCCAAGGCCGTGCTAGACATTCCTAGGCGGCTTGCGCTCAATGTCCATGCCTCGCTTTTGCCGCGTTTTCGCGGCGCAGCGCCCATTGAACGCGCCATCCTGGCCGGTGATGCCCAGCAGGGCGTGAGCATCATGCAGGTAGTGCCCGAACTGGATGCTGGCCCTCTATTTGCGCGTTGCTCCTTTGCGGTTCAAGGCCGCACTGCGCAAGCCCTGCGCCATGCCCTGGCCCAGCTTGGCGCAAGAATGCTCTGTAGCGTCCTAGCACGACTTGAACAGCTTGAGCCACTGCTTGTGCCACAGTTTGGGGCACAGCTTGCCAAAGGCGCAGATTGCCAGGCATTGAACGCGGTGTGCGCCAATGAGCAGAATGGATCTGTGCCTCCCCCCGATGCTTCCTGTGCAACCAAGGCTTTGCAAGAGCAAGCTTGCCAGAATCAGCTATTCGCGGACAGTGCTTGCCTGGATCACACTTGCCATGCGGCGCTTTTTCCGGCTGAGCCTGGCCTTTGGCCCGAGCTTGCCTGCGAGTATTTTGCCATGCCGGAAATCCAGGATCAGAGCAGGGCCAGCTATGCGCCCAAGCTCAGCAGCGCGGATTTCTGCTTTCAGCCAGAGAAGGGTGCGGAATATTTTGCGCGCCAGGTCAGGGCAGGCGGTGCTATGCGCCTTGCTTTGGCGCTTTTTCCAAAGCCAGAAGCAGTATGCCACTCAGGCGGCGATAATGACCCAGAGGCATACACGCCGCATTATTCACCAGCCTCACTCTTGCGGATAGACAAGCCCTCTTTGCGCAAGCTTGAATTGAATATCCTGGCTGGCGATTACCTTGATCCCAAGGCAGAGATAGATCCTGATCCAGCTGCATCAGGTCTGAACATCCTTGAGAGCGCAGGGGAGGATTCTGCAAGGCCAAGGTCGGCTATCAATGCTTCAAGCCGCCAGCCATCCTTGCCAGCAGGGCTTGAGCCAGGCTTGCTCTTGCGCGACCGCAAGGGGCTGTATCTGAGCTTTGCGGACGGTCTTTACGCAATCAGCCAAGTAAAGCCTGCCTCGGGCAAGGCCATGACCGCTTCTGCCTTTTGTAACGGGCATTTTCCAAAAATCAGGGGCAGCCTTGAAATTTGCGGTTTTGTGCTTCCTTTGGCGTCAAATAGCGCAGATAGCTTGAGGCAGTGAGGCCAGGGCAAATTGAGCGCAATGCGCAGTTTTTTTCGCAAGTCGCCTTATACTCTGCCAGCCGAGGAATATGGCGGCGGACGCAAGCGGATCTTCATTGCTCTGCTCCTTGGGGCTTGCGGTCTTGTTTGCGGCGTAATTTTTCTCTTTCTGATCCTGCCCTGGCTTGGAGGCCAGCAGGACTTTTTGCGCTGGCTCAGCCTTGCTTGCGGTTTTGTGGCAATTCTGGTTCTGGCCTGGCTTTGCGCAAGCCTTGTTTTTCATATCTATACTGGCAAGAGCCTGCCTGGCATTGGCGCTATCCGCCATCTGCTGATCCGCCTGCTCTTTCCGCTAATGGAAATCCTGGCCAAGCCCCTGGGCTTTTCGCGTCAGGCTGTGCGCCGCTCCTTTATCAAGATCAATAATGAGCTTGTGCTGGCTAACCAGGGCCAGGTTTGCGCTTCAGAGATGCTCCTGCTCCTGCCACATTGCGTGCAAAAGAGCGCCTGTGAGCGCCGCCTGGTGCATAAGCCGGAAAATTGCGCCCGTTGCGGGCTTTGCCCAATCAGCAGCTTGCTTGCGTTTAAGGATAAATACGGTATCAGCCTGGCCATTGCCAGCGGCGGAACCATTGCCAGACGCATTGTGGTTGAGCATAAGCCCAAGCTGATCCTTGCTGTGGCCTGTGAGCGCGACTTGACCAGCGGTATTCAGGATAGCTACCCCCTGCCGGTCTTTGGCGTACTCAATGAGCGGCCAAACGGCCCGTGCCGCGATACCCTTGTACCCTTGCCTGCCCTGGAAAAGGCCCTTGGGCGCTTTTTGCGCAAGTAGGCTGGCTGATTGGTCTCCCGCGCCACGCATTTTTTGCCTGGCTGCGCCAGTGGCTAAGGCTCAGGCGCGGCTGGCTCAACTTGCTCATCTATGCGCACCTTGTGCATAGCCGTAAACTCCTTGTCCAATCGTTCCAGAAAGCTAGGCTTCAAGTCCAGAATTGCTTTTACCTTTGGCTTTAGCCTTTGCAATCCTGGCCAGTGCGCAATAAGCCGCGCAAATTCACTTTCCTGCCAGCATTGGCGATGCAACCTTTCCTAGCGCGGTATCTTTGGCGGCTCTGTTTGGCCTGGCTTCTTGGCCCAACTTCCGCTGCTTGAAGCCATTCCCCAATATTCTTAAGCCAGGCCGCAATATAGCCTGTGCTAATTGACAGTTAGGGGCTTTTTTGGGTCTAATGGGCAAGAGCAGAATAAGGAGCAGCGCCTTTCGGAGCAAGGCAATTCTTCGCGGTTCACTGTGAGAGATTTTTCCTTATGCTGGCTAAAATGCCATGAGTCAGAAAACTGGCAATAATTTTCCAAGTAAGGGCAGTTCCAAGTCGCAAGATGCTCAAGTTTCCAGAGTGCGCTTGTATGCTCTTAAGCTTCTTGAGCGGATTGAACAGGGTCAGCCCATTCAGGAGGCCCTGGCAGACTGCACGGCCGCCAAGGAGCAAAATTCCCTTGATTCCAGGGATCGTGCCCTGCTTTCAGAGCTTGTCTATGGCACAATGCGCGCACATCTGCGCCTTGATTATATCCTTGGGCGCTATCTGGAAAAGCCAGGGGATCTTCCGCGGCAAGTTTTGCAAATTATCCGCCTTGGGCTTTATGAACTGCTCTATCACGGCCAGAACTGCGATTATGCAGCTATCAATGAGGCCGTTAGCCTTGTGCGTCACTTTAAGTTTGCCAAATTGAACGGCCTGGTCAATGCCATTTTGCGCCGCGCCCAACGGGAACGCGAACTGCTCAGCAATCCGGGCTGGTATTGTGAACAAGGAGCAGCTTCAGGCAAAGCGGTTCAGGTACAGCCAGACCTGAAATCAAGTGCGGCAGAGTGCGCCAACTTGACGCGAAAATTTACCGCGCCCAACACCCAGGCAAAGCCCGGCTTGGAGCTAAGAGAAGCTGAGAGCTTTGGACAAATTTCGGCGAAGGCCAATACAGTAGGCAAAGCAAGCGCTGAAGCCCCCTGCCCTGAATTGCCCCGAGAAAGGAGGCCCAATGGCAAAGGGGAGCTTGAGCAAGAGCTAAATCAGGCTTCAATTCTTAGCTCAGCTTGCTCAATTCCAGCCTTTAATTCATCCTTTGAAACAAACTTCAAGCTATTTAGGCCGCAAAATGTTTCCCGTGAAACATTTAAGCATTTAATTCAAACTTCCCTTGTCCCTGGTTCATGCGACTTTTTACAGTGGGCCTATAGCCGGGGCCAGCGTCAACTCATACCAGAAATACAGGCCAAAGCTATTTTCTATTCAATGCCTGAGCCAATCCTACGCCTCTGGCTGGACGCTTACGGAGCGGAGGCTGTAGATAATTTGCTCCTGCGCTCAAGCCGCCGCCCCTGGACAGGACTCAGAATCAACCGCCGCCATCCAAAGGCCGCAGAGTTGCTCAGCGCCTTGGCAGATTTGGCTTTAGCTGAGTCTGCCAAACTGCCTGGCATTTCTTCGGTTGGTTCTGATAACATGGATCAGCCTAAGCTTCCTTCAAGCTCTTCTTCGCAAAGTCAGGCAGAAGATCCACGCACTGGCCTGGACTCTGCGCCGCAGATTGAACATGAGGATTTTAGTAGACACCTCGGCCAAGAAGCTTGCGCGTATTCAGCCCTGCCATTAAGCCGCTCCATGCAGGGCATAGCAAGCCTTGGCGACTACGGCTTTGCTTTCGCCCCAGGGGCGCTTCCTGAACAGCTATTGGGCCAGAGCATGAGTTATTGGCAGGCACAGGGCCTTTTGAGCTTTCAATCTGCCGGCTCCCAATGGCTGATGCAGGAGCTTGGGCTTGCCCAGTGGGCCAGTGAAGCTAACGCGCTTATCTGGGATGCCTGTGCTGGTGTTGGCGGCAAAGCCCTCTGGCTTGCAGAGCAGGGCGCAAGAATTGCGCTGGCTTCGGATACATCATCCAAGCGCCTGTACCGTCTGCGCAAAGACTGCCTGCGCCTTGGCCTTGCCCAGATTACCGCTGTTCAGGCAGATGCAGCGCAAGCGCCACTTAAAAGCCAGAATAGCCATAGCAAATCCATGCGGATTCTGCTGGACGCGCCTTGCAGCGGCCTTGGAATACTCGCCAGACGCCCTGACATGCGGCTTGCAGGGCGAAGATCAGCCAAGGATCTCGTGGATACATACCCTGAAATTCAGCGCAGGCTGCTTTCGGCCTGCTTGGCCCTCCTGCTCCCGGGCGGCGAACTGGCCTATCTGACCTGCACCCTGAACCCGCTGGAAAATGAACAGCAAATCCTGACGGCGCTCAAGGCTAATCCTGATCTCGAACTCATTGGCATCTGCCAGACAGATATTCGGCATCCCTGGCTTGAGGGCATGTTTGGCGCAAGGCTAAGGCGCAGGGGCTAGGCTTGCCTCCGAAGTTCGTTTTGTCTTCTCTGATATTTCCTGTTTCCCTTATCTTGCGCTAATGCTTGGCAAAGCCTGCCACTAGTCTTTCATTCCACAAATTAGCCTTTTGACCAAGCGCATACCCAAGGCATTACTCTAAGAGAGCAAATAGCTGTATATATTGGCCTTGAGTAAGTGCCGTGACTTCCCCAAGGAATCACTTATGCTGCTGTATGGGACGTTTCCGCAATCCTTGCGCAAGAGATTGGCAAAAGGCACAGGAGACTTGAATTCTGAAATTGAATTGAGAATAAGCTTATAAGCAGTTTGGTAGGGCTGTCTTTGTTGCCTGCGCCTTTATCAGATGCTTGATGTCAAAGGTGTGAGACCAGGCATGACTCTTTGAGAGCTTGGCTAATTTCGCCATCTGGCATAAAACCTTCGTCTATGCGTCTTTATCCCCAGGCATTGCCAGCCCCAGGCGTTTGAGAATATCCGCAAGTTGTTGCGCACTCTGGTAGCGCAAGCTGATTTTGCCGCGTTGCGCTGTGCCGCTAACCTTGGCCGGACAATCCAGACACTCCGCAAGCAGGGCTTGAATCTCGCCAAGCAGGGCTATTTGCGTTTTGCCCTCTTGGCTTGGGCTTGCGGCATCAACCAAAGCCGCATCTGCCGTGGTAGCATCAGACGCACCAGTAGCGCTTGCCGCAAGCGCCTCTGCCTCCCAGGGGAAGCGCCCCTGTTCGCGCTGGCTTTGGGCTGCGGCCTCGGCCTCGCGCACCGTAAGCCCGATGGCGATAATTTGCTTGCGCAATTCCTCAGCCCGCTCAGCATCCTCAACCGCAAGCAGGGCGCGGGCCTGGCCTGCGCTAAGCCTGCCTGCGCCCAAGTCCTCTTTAGCCGCCTCAGAGAGATGCAGGAGGCGCAAGGCATTGGCAACAGCCGGGCGGCTCTTGCCTACACGTTCCGCAAGCTGTTCCTGATTTAAGGCAAGCGCAATACGCAAAGCCTCAAGCCCTTGCGCTTCCTCAAGCGGATTGAGGTTCTCGCGCTGCAAATTTTCAATAAGCGCGGCGGCCATGCTCTGGGCGTCATCGAGCAGCCGTGCAATTACAGGTACTTCCGTAAGCCCTGCAAGCTGACAGGCGCGCCAGCGCCGCTCCCCGGCGATAATCTGATATTGCCCTGGCCCTTGCTCCCTGACCAGGATCGGCTGGAGCAAGCCCTGGGCCTTGATCGATCCCGCAAGCTCCTCAAGGGCCTCGGCATCGAAATGCCGCCTGGGCTGATCGGGATTGGGTGAAATCTGCGCAAGCTCAACCACTAGCAATCGCCCGTCTTTGACCTCAGGAGCATCGCCCGAGCTGGCTTGCTCCAAAGGCCCATCAGCGCTAATCTCTCCAAAAAGCTGATCCAGGCCGCGGCCCAATCCCTGATCCTTTGTACTCATAATCTCTCTGCCCTATCCTTTAAGCTATGCCGGAAGCCTGAGCGGCCCGGCACTAAACTGAACTTTTACCGATTCACTTAAGATAATTGTAGCTCACCAGAATTGCAGGGCTGGAATTATCACGCCTGCACTGTAATTCTTTAGGTCACGCTGGCTTAGTCCTGAATTTGCTGCCCGCTTTACTGGGTATGCCGCTTTTGCGGCCTGCGCAGAATGATCTCCTTAGCCAGTGCAAGATATGCCTCTGCTCCGCGTGACTTGATGTCGTAATGAATGATTGACTTGCCGTGGCTTGGCGCTTCCGATAGGCGCACATTGCGCGGAATGACGGTTTCATAAAGATGTTCGGGAAAGCAGCGGCGCACCTCGTTCTTGACTTCACGGGTCAGGCGGTTGCGCGCATCATACATGGTCAGAACCAGGCCAAGCAGGGAAAGATCCGGGTTCAGGCGCTTCTTTACCTGTTCGTAGCTTTGTAAGAGCTTGACTATGCCCTCCAGGGCAAAATACTCGCACTGCAAAGGCACAAGCAGTTCCCTGGCCGCGCAAAGGGCGTTGAGCGTTAGAATGCCCAGGGAGGGAGGACAATCCAGGAGCAGATATTCATAGCCCTTGGCAAGCTCGGCCAGACATTCGCTCAGATAATATTCACGCCCGGGCCTGGAGACAAGTTCAAGCTCCACAGCCACAAGGTCGGTGCTGGCAGGCAGAACATCGAGAAAAGGGCTTTGGGTATGCGCGATGCAATCCTTGGCCTTTGCCGGTTCGTAAATGCAATTATAAAGGTTGGGCTGGCTTCTGGCTGTGCTAAGGCCAAGGCCGCTGGTGCTATTGGCCTGGGGATCACAGTCCACTAGCAGGACGCGCTTTTCCATGACGGCAAAAGATGCGCTAAGATTTATGGCTGTAGTACTCTTGCCCACGCCGCCTTTCTGGTTGGCGATTGCAATAATCCTCGGCATTGCTGCTCCAAGGCTTGGGTGAATTAAAATGTCGCTTATGCTGGTGAACTTTCAGGCAGAATAATCGCGCCTTGCTTGGAAGTAAAGCCAGAATCTAAGAACGTGATCTTGCTATATCGGGAATGATAAATAATCAGCAGAAGCTTAATGTTTCCCGTGAAACAAAATCGCCACATTGAATAAATTTGTTAAGGTCTGCAATCAGACTAAAATCCGCCAAAACATGGAAAGAAAAATGACTAAAGGGCTGATGGCGCTGGTCTTGCAAATTCAGGAGGAAGAAGCTAGGATATTATAAACAAGCGAGACCTTTGGCAGATCCATTTTCAGCCTTGCGCGGTTTGGCAGGCGGGGCGCATGGTTGCAGGACAAAAGATGCAAGCTTGGCTGGCAAAAGACGGCTGATTCGCCAGCGAGGTCAGCAAGCCTGAGATTACTCAGCCTGCCTCATTGGATCTCAAGCCTAACGGATCGGCCAGGCAGAACATTCTTAATTGTCTTTGTGCGTCAGGAGGCGAAGATGCCCAATCTTAATCTAAATTATTTAGCCAAGGCCCTGGGCGTATTTGTTTGCGCTCTCGCCCTTGGTCTGAGTTTTGACCTGGCAAGGTCTGATGCGGCTTTTGCCCAGAGTGAGGCCGAGCTAGCGCAAAGCCTGGAGAAGCTTTTGCGCGAAAAGCCCAATTTGATTTTGGATGTCCTTCGGCGCAACAGTGAGCTTGTGCTGGATATAGCCCAGCAAGGCTCAAACTTGAGGCGCAAGCACAATCTTGAGGCCCAGTGGCGTGAAGACCTGAAAAAGCCCAAGGAAGTGCGCCTGGAGGGCCGTCCTGTTTTGGGTGACCCGCAGGCTAAGGTGCGGATTGTGGAATTCTCGGACTTTTCCTGCAATTATTGCCAGCAGGCATCGAAAACCATTGACAATCTGCTTAAGGACTATGGCAAGGATGTCAAGGTAGTCTTCAAGCACCTGCCCATGGACGAAAAAGGCCCGGGCGGCGTGGCATCGGAGTGGTTTTGTGCCATTGCCATGCAGAGTGAGCCAAAAGCCTGGCAATTCTATAAGGAGATCTTTGCCAACCGTGACCGCCTGCTTGGCGAAGGCGAGCCTTATGTCAAGGAAACCGCGCAAAAGCTTGGCGTGGACATGAAACGCGCCGCAAAAGATCTGCAAAGCAAGAAGCTTAAGACAATTCTTAGCGAAGATGCTGAAGATGCGCAAAAACTTGGCGTTGAGGGAACACCTTATTTTCTGGTCAATGACCTGATTATTCGCGGGGCGCTTCCGCCTGAGCTATTCAAGGCCGCTGTGGAACTGGCCCTGAAAGAGAAGAAAAAATAGCAGCGTATAACTTTAGCGCAAATTGCTTATCAAATATCAGCAAGCGCATTGCGTAAATTGGGCCACGCAATGCGCTTGAGTTTTTGTGGGATAAGAGGCTTGGGCGTCTCTTGTGGCTTTAGCTGAAGGCAAGCTTGCGCATCGCCTGAATTGCGGTGAAAGTGCAAGCAGCCCGGCTCAAAGCTGCCTTTCGGGCCTTGCGGAGATGCCAGCCAGCTTGGCGTAGGCTGATCAATTTGCCTAAACTTTGCCCTTTTGGATTATTCTCGTCATCCAGTCGCGCAGTTGTTGCAGATCTGCCTGCTGGGTCTTTTCCGAGGCATCGAGGAGCAGGCGCAGGGTCTCAACCTCGCTGCGCAGTTTTTCCTGCTCCGCTTCCCGCGCCGACTCTTTAGCAGCATCGTCATTTGCTTCGCCCTTATCGCAAAGCTTGGGCTTTGTGCCTTGGGCAAGGAAAAGGCGCAGTAGTTCGGCTATCAGTTCCAGGGCCGCAGTCTGGCGCTCAATGAGCATAAGCGCCTGGGCAGGGAGGATGCTTGCGCCATCTGTATAGGCGCTTTGGGGCATTACAGGCTGAAATTGCGGCTTTGCGCAAAGCTTCCTCTGGCCTTGGGGCATTGTTTGCGCAAGGCTGTCTGGTGCGGGAGCGCTCTGACAGGCATGGGCAGTCTTGCCTTGGGCTGCTTCCCCGCTTGCCGGCGCAAGCCTGCCTGCGTCATTGCCTGACACAAAAGCCGCTGTAGCCTCTGGGTAAGCAGCAGCGCAACCTGCATCCGCCGAAGCCCCAACACTGGCAGCGCGCGCCTGCGCATTGCGCGCAAAGCGCTGCTCCAGAACTTCCTCAACCGCAAGGGCAGTGCGTGAGCGGCGCATCTGCTCCAGCACAAGCTCTAGCACTTCCACTGTTTCCGGCCTAAAGCGCCTTCTTCGGCCCTGACCAACACTGGGAATAAAATCCGCAAAGCGTTTGCAGTAATAGCGGGCTGTGGATTCCGGGAGTTTGAGCTTGCGCGCAAGCTCGGCAATGCTGAGAAGCGGGGACTTGTCGCCAGGCATTGCAACCTCCTTGAGGATCTGCGCAATGCGCGCCAAAGGCCGAACGCGGGTAAATCAGCAAAAGCGCCTTGCGCATTGCGAAAGCCAAGGCTAGACGCAAAGCCGCAAAAAAGCAAGCCCTGGCGCAAAAAAGGGAAAACTAGTTCAGCACACGGCGCACCGCAATCAGCCTGTCTTGCCAGTAGGAGACATTCAGGCTTTCCATGCGCACTTTTTCCCCGCGCCTTGGGCTGTGAATAAATGATCCGCCCCCTGCATAAAGGCCAGTGTGCAGGCCGCGCGGGCTGTCCTTGAGGCGAAAGACCACAATATCGCCAGCTCTTGGCGAGTTCTTGGCAACAGACTTGCCGCTTTTGGCCTGATCCTGGGTAATGCGCGGGACCTTGACGCCATTTTGCTGATATGCCCACCAGATCAGCCCTGAGCAGTCAAAGCCCTTGGCCGGGGATGCGCCGCCAAGGCGGTAGTTCTTGCCCATCTGGCTATAGGCGCTACGCACTACATTCTGCGCCTTTGCCGGGGCTGGGCCTGGGTCGAGATCTTTGCCAAAAAAGCCGCAGCCGGAGAGCAGGGCGAGAAATAGCGGCGCAAGAATAGCCACGCGCACAAGCGCGGCAAGCGATAGCCGCGCAAGCGTTGCGTTGTGTGCAGAGCAGGCGTGCGTCTTGCCTCTTGCGGCCAGGCTGGGCTTGTTTTGAATTGCGCTTGGAAGAAATATATTTGTGTTCATGGCCTTAGCCTTTCTTTGTGTTCCTAATCTGCTTATCGGCAAAATGGCTGAAAGCTTTGCCCCTAGGCTGGTCTTGACCTGCCATGCCGCTACCAATCGTTTTCAGTAATGGCTTATCCGCAAAGCCTTTGCGCAAGCATAATCGTGGACATGCTGAAAGGCTAAAGATAAATTTCAGGCAGGAATCTTGCCAGAAGACACTAGCCAAATTTGCCTTGATGGCTTATGCTTGAACAACTGCAATTTTTATAGGCGAAGGCTGGATTTCGGGATAATTCTGAAAGCTTGCCCTGGCATTTTTCCAGGTTCAGCTTCTGGAGCAGGAAAATGCAGGAAGAACACAATATTAAGGGCATCCGCATCCGCACATTGAATGAGACAATGCTCGCCGTTTCTGTTGTCCTCTTTCTGATTGTCTTCTACACCACATTTCAGATTTCCATTGAGTACGAAACAAGCGCGCTCATGAGCCGCAACTTCATCAATTTCAGTGAGGCTGAGCGCGCTGTTGCCACAGGCACAACCTATCTTACGGATCAGGCAAGGCTCTATGTGCGTACGCACAACAAGAAGTATGCGGACAATTTCTTTCGGGAACTGCACAATCCCAAGCGCGACAAGGCCCTTGATTTTCTCAATAATCACGATCTGCATGTTGAAAAAGACGGTCAGGACTGCCATCTGAAAAACGCCCTGACGCTTTCCAATGCCCTGGCCACGCGCGAGGCTTATGCCATGCGCCTCGTGGCCGAGGTCAGCGGCGACAAACTTGAGGGCTATGATCCGATTATCCGCCAGGTGCGCTTAAGCGGCGATCACCGCACTCTATCACCCGAAAAAAAGTACGAACTGGCGCGGGAGATGGTCTATGGCCTGGAATATCAGCAGGCCAAGGATGCCATTGCCGGGCAGCTGGATCTTTTTCTGAACAACAGCATCAGCTATATCCAGCAAGGCCAGCTTGAGCAGACCGAGAAACTGGGCGATGTGCTTTTTGAGCAAAAGCTGGCCCTGGCCGCGCTCTTTCTGATGAACGCCCTGACCTTTGCCATGATCATCTTCCTGATCATCAAGCCCCTGCATGTTTATCTTGACTGCATCAAGAACGACAAGATGCTTGAACTGATCGGGGCTTATGAGTTCCGCCACCTGGCCTTTACCTATAACGATATTTTTACGCTCAAGGAACACCATGAGCGGATGATGCGCTATAAGGCCGAGCATGACCAGCTTACCGGGCTTTATAACCGCAACGCCCTTGACGGAATCAAGGAGGTCTTGCGCAACAATTATGCGCCTGTGGGCCTCCTGCTCATTGATGTGGACTATTTCAAGCAGGTCAACGATACCTACGGCCACGCCGTGGGCGATGCCGCGCTCAAGCGCGTTGCGGAGCTTCTGCGCCAGAACTTCCGCGCCGATGACTTCTGCATCCGCCTTGGCGGCGATGAGTTTGTGGTTTTGGTCAGCGGCAACCTCTTTGACAATGAAAATGTGGTTGTGGATAAGATTTTCAAAATCAACGAGGAACTGCAAAATCCAACAGACAATCTGCCCAGGCTCTCCTTAAGCGTGGGCGTGGCTTTTTCGCGTAGCGGCTATGACGATGCGCTTATGGAACACGCCGATCAGGCCCTCTATAAAGTCAAGGAGGCCGGGCGCTGCGGCTGCCAGATTTACCAGGCCGCCAGCCAGGAGGCGCAAAGCTAGGCCGCAAAAGATGCCAGGCTGAGATTTCAGGGGGGTCTGCCAGAGCAGACCTCCTTTGCTTCCATGCGCACTGGTGATCACAAACTATTGTCCATTGATAAATTTGTGAGGCTGCGCAAATCGGGCAATGCTGTGACCGTTGCGCATGGTTGGCAATAGAATAGCTGATGTGAGGCCGCACGCAAAAACAAAGGGTTTGCGGTTATCTCCGCAAACCCTTGTAATTTCTGGTCGGGATGAAAGGATTTGAACCTTCGACCCCTTGAACCCCATTCAAGTGCGCTCCCAGACTGCGCTACATCCCGGTGAGGCATTGCTAACGCGCCTGGCTGGATTTGTCAAGGCTGACATTGTGCATTACCCTCACATGTGGCTTGGCAGATAAGGCATGGTTATTCCGCTTCTGCGCCAGCCCAAATCCAAAGCTAACTGAACTCTGGCCCTTCCTTGTGACTTTCCTTGGTGCTTTGCTTACAAGAGTGCGCTGACCACAAGGCCCGAGTCGTACATGTTCTCAGCCACAGCGCGGAACTGGCTCTGCATGAAAGACTGTGCGGAAGACATGGAATCCAGCTGCACCTGCGAAGCTGTAACATCCGAGGCAATGCTTGGCGTATAGCTGATCACAAGGCTGTCGTAGGGGGGCGTATCCAGTACATAATCCACGCCGCCCCACCAGGGATTAAGCCCGGTCATGAGCGCTCCTCCGCCTGCTCCTGATTTTCTGAAGCTTTGCTGTTCAGCCTCTCGCGCGCTTTGGCTGAGCTTCTGCGCCGCTCGGCCTTGCGCTTTTTCTCTGGCTCTGGCTCAAGGCTGATTTTTTGCGGCTCAGGAAGGTAGGCCGTGGCATCGTAGTCCTCAAGCCCGCGCCTGCTCTCAAGCCAGTCCAGGGCCTGGCGCGCCTTGCGCTCAAAATCAGCCATGCTGGCCTTGGCAATGGGCGCGGAGCGCGGATTGATCGCCTTTTGCGGATTGACAAAGCGCCCGCTCTGGCGCAGGCGAAAATCCAGATGCGGCCCACTGGAAAGCCCGGTTGAGCCAACATAGCCAATTACCTGGCCCTGGCGCACGCGGCTTCCCTGGCTAATGCCACGGGCAAAGCCTGCAAGATGCCCGTAGAGCGACTCCAGGCCGGCATTGTGCTGGATGACAACCTGATTTCCGTAGCCTCCGGCCCAGCCGCGGCGGCTGATTAGGCCGTCTCCAACAGCCTTCACTGGCGTGCCCTTGGGCGCGGCATAGTCCACCCCAAGATGCGGACGGCTCTCGCCAAGGATAGGATGGCGGCGGTTCATCGAAAAGCGCGAGCTTAAGCGCGTGAAGGCCAGCGGCGCCTGGAGCAGGGTTTTGCGCAAATTTTCGCCCTTGCGGTTATAGTGGGCCAGGTGTCCGTCCGGGCCGCGGTAGAGAAAAGCCTCGTAAGCTTTGCCGCGATTGACAAAGCGTGCGGCGAGAACGCGGCCATAGCCTTTTTCCTGGCCATCGCGGCTACGCTTTTCCAGAAGCACGGAAAAACTGTCCCCGGGCTGCAAGTCGCGGATAAAATTGATTTCCGAGGCAAAAAGCTCGGCCAGCTTCAGGGCCAGCTGCGCATTCTCGCCAATATCCGCAACCGCCTGAAAGAGATTGTCGCTGATCTTGCCCTCGGCCTTAGAAAGCCTGGTATCGTAGACTATGGCCTCAATCCAGGCCCTTGCCTCCTTTGGGCCTGTTTCTTCCACAATCAGCTTGCGCTGGCTGTCAATTTCGTACTCAAAGCGTTTAAGGCTGCCAGTTGCGGGATCGCAGACCAGCAGATAGGGCTGGCCCTCGCGCAGGGACTTGAGCGCAAAGACCTTGCGCGCAGCGCTGAGAAAGTGGGCTATGCTCCCGCCGCTTCCTTCGTCCAGCAACTGCCCGAGGGTTGCGCCCTTTTGCACTGTGCCTGAGCTTGTGCCGTCATCATTCTCATTACCCTGGGCGGCTGGACTTTCTGCAACTTGCGGATTTGCGCTTTTCTCGGGGTGCTTTGAAGCTTGCGCTTGCGCACTGGCCTGAGGGCTGGCTTGAGCATCAGATTCGCGGCTGGCAGAAAGGCTGTCTTTTGGGCTGGTAGGGGCTGCTTGCGGATCTGTTTGCGGATTCTCCGCGCTGGCCTGGGGCATGGCGGTGCTGGCTTGCGCATTTGCGGAATTAGCGTCTGCCTGTAAGCCAGGGGCTTGTTCCGGCTCAGCTTTCTCCGCCAAGCCTGGCTCTTGCGCTTTGGCTTGCTCAGCTTGCGGGTTTGCCAGGGATAGGGTTTGTGTGCCTTCGGCAAGCGGCGCTTGCGCAGCTTCAGGATCAGCCGCTTTTGTGTGAGCAGTTTGTGCCTCGCCAGCCTGGGATTCAGTTGCCTGAGTTTGATATGCTTTGGCTGAAGTTTCTGGCTTATTTTCGCCAGCGTTCGGAATATTGGCGGCTGTCTGGCCTTCAAGACGTCTTTGTGGAAAGTCCGGCCGCTGATAAAGCGCAATGATCAGCGCACAAAGCGCCAGGAAAAACAGGATTCGCTTCATTTGACTCCTGTGGATTTTGCCCGCTTGCGCTTGCTAGCACAAAAAAGAACAAGGGGCAAGGAAAGCAATTCCAGGAAACGCCTGCTCATGGCCTTGACAGCGTCTACTGCTGGCCTATAATTTTGGGCTTGAAAAATTTCGGCGGGTGTCTGCCCGTCCAGGAGGCCAGGATGAGTCCCTTGCAAAATGCCGTCAAAACTGCCGAAGGCGTCTGCGTTAATGGTTTTGTGATTGATCCCTGTGTGGAGCAGTGCGCTGGCTGTGAGCGCGTACGCGAGTTTGACGCGCAGCAGTTCTGTTCCAGCTATCCCAATCCGGCCAGCAAATGGGCTGGCGGCCGCTGCAATTTTGCCACGCACATCAAGGCCGCTGCCAGCGCCCAGGCCAAGGTTAACCCGCTCAAGGCCAGCAAGCGCGCCGTCAAGGGCCGTTAGGCCAGGATCTTGGCAATAGTCCGCGAGGCTAGCCCCCAATCACTTATGGCAAGGCATGGCTGATCTTGCGCGTCTGAGCGCTGAGCTTGCAGGCGCGAGAGCAGAACTGCTGGAAATCCAGCGCAAGCTAACGGCCATTCCGGCCCTTGGCCCGGAAAACGGCGGCCAGGGGGAGGCTGAAAAGGCCGCCCTTGTGGCCGAATATCTGGCCTCCTGCCAAATCAGCGATCTGCGCTGGCTTAATAGCGCGGATGCGCGTGTAGCCTCCGGCTTTCGCCCCAATCTCCTGGCTTTTTTGCCAGGCAAAAGCCCGAGGCGGCTCTGGCTTTTTGCCCATCTTGACGTTGTTCCCCCCGGCGATCCCGCTTTCTGGCAGAGTGATCCCTGGAAGATCTGGCGCGGCAATGCCGATGGCAGCGCCAACCCCGCTGGCGACTGGGTTTTTGGCCGCGGCGTGGAGGATAACCAGCAGGCCGTAGCCTCCATGCTCATTCTCGCGCGGGCAATCAAGAAGCTGGGCCTTGAGCCTGATCTTTCCCTGGGCCTGGTCTTCATGGCTGATGAGGAATGTGGTAGCCGCCACGGCCTGGCCCATATTCTTGCCGCTGCGCCAGAGCTTTTTTCTGCGGATGATTTCTACATCGTGCCCGATGCCGGCTCATCCGATGGAAGCCGGATAGAAGTTGCCGAAAAAGGGCAGCTCTGGTTCAGGGTGGAGTGCCTTGGCCGCCAGTGCCATGCCTCCACGCCCGAGGCTGGCTTAAATGCCATGCTCATTGGCTCGGAAGCGGTGCTTGCGCTGCATCAGGGTTTGAGCGCGGCTTATCCTGGGAAAGACCCTCTCTTTGCGCCGCCTTGTTCAACCTTTGTGCCTACCAAGCGTCTGGCCAATGTGGAGGGGGTGAATATCCTCCCTGGCCGCGACTGCTTTTATTTTGACTGCCGCCTTTTGCCCGGCCTTGAGCCGGAGGCTGTGCTTGAATGCGCCCGCGCCATAGCCGGACAGCTTGCGCAAAAGAACGGCGCACAAATCCGCATTGAGCCTGTGCAGGTTCAGGCCGCAAGCTCCGTGTCTTTGGCTGATCCGGGCCTTGAGCGCCTTGAGCGGGCCATAGTGTCTGTGCTTGGGGTGAAGCCACGGCCCGTAGGCATTGGCGGAGCCACTGTTGCGGCCTTTTTGCGGGCGCGGGGCTTGCCTGCCCTGGTCTGGTCGAGCATTGCCAATACCTGCCACCAGCCCAATGAGCGCAGTTCCTTAAGCGCCACCATTCAGGATGCGCAGGTCTTTGCGCGCTTGTTGTTTGCGGATCACGCGCATGGAGCATTTTGACTGCCTGATAGTCGGGGGCGGCCATGCCGGAGCCGAGGCCGCCATGGCCTTGGCCCGCGGCGGTCTGTCCACGCTCCTGATCACTTCCAATCTGGATCGCCTGGGCTATCTCTCCTGTAATCCGGCCATTGGCGGCCTGGCCAAAGGCCACATTGTGCGCGAGATTGACGCCCTTGGCGGAATGATGGCCCTCTGGGCCGACAGCGCGGCCATTCAGTACCGCACCCTGAACATGAGCAAAGGCCCGGCTGTACGCGCAACCCGCGCCCAGATTGACCGCGAAGCCTATCAGCGCGCGGTGAAAAAAAGCCTCTATAGCTGTCCGAATCTGAGGCTCTGGCAGGACAGCGTGGTTGGCCTTGTATGCAGGGGCGGGCGCGCGGCCGGAGCAATCACGGCCCAGGGCCTGGAATTTTCCGCCCGCCACGTCCTAATCTCCAGCGGAACTTTTCTCAACGGCAAAATTCACATTGGCGAGCATAATCACGCGGCCGGGCGTCTGGGCGATCCTCCGGCCCTCGGGCTTTCTGATTCCCTGCGCTCCCTTGGCCTTGAGCTTGGCCGCCTGAAAACCGGCACTACGCCCAGGGTTCTGCGCTCCTCCATTGATTTTTCCCGCCTGGAGGAGCAGCCGCCGGAAAAGCCCTGCCCAAAGTTCAGCTTTCATGGCCCTGCCTCTCCGCTCAGGCAGGTCTCCTGTCATGTTGCCTGGACCAACGCCGCCACGCACGCGATCATCCGTGAGGGCTTCGGGCGCTCACCGCTCTTCACTGGCCGCATCGAGGGCGTGGGCGCACGCTATTGCCCCTCGGTGGAGGACAAGATTGCCCGCTTTCCTGAGCGTGAGCGCCAGCATGTCTTTCTTGAGCCGGAGGGCCTCGATAGTGAGGAGGTCTATCTCAATGGCCTTTCCACTTCGCTTCCGCTGGATATTCAGCAGCGGATGCTTGCGAGCATCGCGGGGCTTGAGCAGGCCGTGCTTTTGCGCCCAGGCTATGCCATTGAATATGATTATGCCAATCCCATCCAGCTTTGGTCCAGTCTGGAAACAAAAAAAGTGCCAGGACTCTGGCTTGCCGGGCAGATCAACGGCACTTCCGGCTACGAGGAGGCCGCAGGCCAGGGCCTTTGGGCGGCTCTGAACATTCTTTGCCAGGAGAGGGGCGAAGATCCGTTCAATCCCGGCAGAAGCCGCGCCTATCTTGCTGTAATGGTCGATGATCTCGTCAGCCTGGGCACTGAGGAGCCTTACCGCATGTTCACCTCGCGCGCTGAGCGCCGTCTGCTCCTGCGCGAGGACAATGCCGACCGCCGCCTGACGCCCCTTGGCCGCAAGCTTGGCCTGGTTAGTGACGCCAAGTGGGAAAACTTTCTTGCAAAAAAAGAGCGCGGGGAGCGCCTGGCTGCAAAGCTCGCGCAGATAAGGCTTGAGGGCCAGAGCCTGACCTTGCATTTGCGTCGCCCGGAAACTGATTTGGCCGGGCTTTTGCAAAAGCTTGCGCAAAGCCAGGAAGGGGCTGAATTGGCCGCGCAGATTGCCTGCGAGCTTGAGCCAGGGGAAGATCCGGCGCAAAACAGCGTGGCTGTTGACTTGAAATACCAGGGCTACCTTGAGCGCGAAGAAGTTCTGGCCCGCCAGCAGGAGCGCCTTGAACGGCAAGTCTTGCCCCCAGGGCTGGATTATGCCAATATCCCGGGCTTGAGCCTTGAAGTGCGCGAAAAGCTTGCGCGGGTGCGCCCGGCCAGTATTGGCCAGGCCGGCAGAATTTCCGGCGTGACTCCGGCGGCCCTGGCTTGCCTTGAGATTGAGCTACGCAAGCTGGAAGCGTTGGAAAGGCCCAAAAAAGAGAGTAGGAAAAGCCCCGGATAGCGCCAAGCCAGGCGTCACAGCCAGCTGTCCCGGTCAGGGATTAGAGCCTGGCGGCCTGGGCGCAGTGGAATTGATGAACAACTATCTTCTGGCCCTCATTGTCCTGCTTGCGTTCTGCGCAATCTTCTTTTTCTGGCAGTGGCAGCGCCTGCGCCGCGAGGCCGCCCGCCGCCGCCAGAGCATCCTTGATGTTCTCGAACAGGCCCGCGATCAATATGAGGTCATGGGCCTGAAATTCCTTGGCCCGCAAAGGGGCGCTACGCAAGAGCAGCAAGCTGTGCCCAAGAGCCAGCCTGAGCCGGGCGCGGATGCTGTCGAGGCTTCTGCCGCAAGCCTGACCAGTCTGGCCGCGGCTTCCCCTGAACCGGGAACTTCGCCGCATGACCAGGATGCGCCAGAGCCTGGCGCAAAGCCCTCTGCGGAAAATACGCCTGTTGCGCCTGCCGCGCAAAATCAGCCCCAGAGCCAGGCCCAGGCAGTGGGCCAGAAGCCGGGCGCAAAGCGCAAGTCTCGCGCAGGTTTTCCGGCCCTGCTTCAGGAGATTGACGAGCAAAGCCTGCTTCTGGATGTGGCTGATTTTGTACCCAGGGAGTCGGAGGGCCAGGAGCTTGAGGTCTATTTCAAGGTTGAGACTGATTCCGGCCCAGTCTTCTATGTTTTTCGCTCGCGTCTGCTCAAAATTGAGCCTGATTATGAACATTCCAGGCTTAGTGTGAGTATGCCCGAAAGCCTGCGCGTGGAGCGCAAACGGCGCTTTTTGCGCGTCAATGCGCCCACAGGCAGTGTGCGCGTAATCGGTATCTGGCCCATGCGCCCGGGCACTTCCCTTCCCCGTGCTACAAGCGAGATTTCCGCCCCGCTCACGCACTACCGCCCGGGCATGACCAGAGAGCCGGTGCAGGTGGAGGATATTTCCGCAGGCGGCCTTTCCCTGCGCCTTGACAGCAAGGAGGCCCTGGGCGCGGATACCGTGCGCGGGGCGCATCTGCTCTGCCTGCTTGTCCACTTGCGCGAGAGCAGCGCAAGGCCGGTGGCTTTCTGGTGTACCGGGGAAATCATGAATGCGCGTGAGGCCGCCGGCGCCCGCCCGGCCAGGGTGATTGGCCTTGAGTTCACCAACTGGGCGGTGCTTGAGGAAGGCAGCAGCGAGATTCACTGGGTGCATAGCTCGCCCACACGCGGCGCAAAGCCCATCTTGCAGTGGGTGGCGGAAATTGAGCGCAAGCGGCGGCGCAAGTCCGCCTGATGCAAACAAGAGGAGAAGATCTTGGATTCTGAACAGGAGTCCCACAGTAGTATCTGGTCGCGCCTGGGGCGTTTTTTCGGGCACGACAGCGAAGAATCTCTGGAAAAAGCCATTATTGAGGCGCGGGCCGAAGGCGAGGTTGAGCCGGAAGAGGAATCCATGCTCCTGGGCATCCTGCGCTTCAACGATCTTCAGGTGCAGGACACGATGATCCCGCGCACGGACATTGACTGCGTGCCCGAGGATCTGCCCGTAGATGAGGTGGTCAAGGTCATCCTTGAGTGCGGGCACTCGCGCATCCCGGTCTATCGTGAGACCCGCGACAATATGGTCGGCATCCTCCACGTCAAGGATCTCCTGCGCGGTCTCACAAGCGGGCCAAAGCCGACGCTTGCTGAACTGATGCGCGAGCCTTTCTTTGTGCCCGAGACCAAGTCCATCAGAAGCCTGCTCCAAGAATTTCGCGCCCGCAAGCAGCATATTGCCATTGCCCTTGACGAATACGGCGGAACTAGCGGCCTGATTACCATTGAGGATGTCCTTGAGGAGATTGTCGGCGACATCGAGGACGAGCATGACGCCCCGCGCGAGGAGGACATCCGCTCAGTGGGCGACCAGGTCTATGAGCTTACCGGCCGCGCCTGGCTGGAAGACTTGCAGGAATTGGGCGTGAATATTGAATCCGATGAGGTGGATACCATCGGCGGCTATCTTTCCATGCAGGCCGGGCGTGTTCCTGGCCCGGGCGAGAGCTTCAACCTGCATGGCTGGACTTTCACGGTGATCGATGCGGACATGAAGCTGATCCGCCTTTTGCGCATGGAACCGCAAGCCAGGGCGGGTGAGATTGTCGATGCCGAGGAGCTTGAGCCATAGAAAAGCCCCAATGTCTCTGGGCTGTTTTTTCTGCCCTGGGCCTCTGGCTTGGCTTTGCCAATGCCTTCATCAGCCTGCCTTTGCTGATTCTGCTCTGGCCTTTGGGGCTTAGCGCCCTGGGCCTTCTTGCGCAAAAGCCGCGCCAGGCCTTTGCACTGGGCTGGCTGGCCAGCTTTGCCGGAAGCCTTGGCGTCCTCTACTGGCTGGCCCTGCCGGTACACAATGTGGGTGGGCTGATCTGGCCTTTGGGCGCCCTGTGTGCGGCTTTTATCGCAGCCATTGTTTCCAGCGCCGGGGCTTTTTTTGCCCTCTTTGCCTGGCTTTGCCGCGGGCTTTGCCTTCTGCCTCTTGGCCTTGTGCGCCTTTCTCTGGCCCTTGCCCTTTGCTGGTATCTCCTGGAATGGGCCTATGCCTGCGCCCTGGCCTTTCCCTGGCTGGCCATTTCTGCGGCCCTGGCCCCCTGGCCGCTCTTTTTGCAAAGCGCGGAATATCTGGGAGCCTATGGCGCAAGCGCCCTCTGGCTACTTGGCGCGGAACTGCTTTTCCTTGCCCTGCTAAAGCCCTGTCCGCCAGTTGCCCAGGCTTTAGCCAAGGGGGGCGGCTATGGCTTTTTCGGGCATTTTTGCCTGGCCCTGAAGCAAAAGGCGCAAACTTTAGCCTGGCAAAGCCCGCAAAGCCTGAAGCGTGGGCGGATTCTCGCCGCCAGCCTGGGCCTGATTCTCATGGGCGGCTTGCTTTGCCAGGGTCTTTACGCGCTTGGGCAAAATCCCCTGGAGTCTGGGCCAGGGGGCGCGGACACAATGGCCGCGCTCATGGTTGAAGGCAATGTGGAGCAGAACCAGAAGTGGCTACCGGCCTTTCAGCGCGAAACCCTGAGCCTCTATGAGCGCCTGAGCCGCGAGGGCCTGGAGCGGCTCAGGGCCAAGGATCAGACGGCCAGCCCGCTTGTAATCTGGCCCGAGACGGCGCTGCCCTATTTTTTTGGCACGCGCCCGCTTCTGGACGCTGTAGCCCGCGATTTTGCGCGCGCAAGCGGCTGTCCCCTGCTTCTGGGCGCTCCTGGCCTTGAGAAGATGCCTGGGGAAAAAGAGCCGTGGGTCTTCAACCGGGCCTTTCTCCTTGGCCCGGACGGCCAGAGCCTGGGCTTTTACGACAAGGAACAGCTTGTGCCCTTTGGCGAATATCTGCCAGACTGGCTCAAGCTGCCCTTTCTTGAGGCCCTGCTTCAGGGCGTGGGCGTTTATCATGCAGGCCGCGGCGCAAAGCCCTTGCGCTATGGTAGCCTTGCCCTGGGGATGCTGATTTGCTATGAAAGCATCTTTCCCTGGCTGGCCAGGGAGCGCACAGCCCAAGGCGCAAACATCCTTGTTGACATCAGCAATGATGGCTGGTTTGGCACAAGCCCGGCCGCGCGCCAGCACCTCTGGCTTACGGTGGGCCGCGCCCTGGAGCAGGGGCGCTGGATCATCAGGGCCACCAATACCGGCATTTCCGCTGTCATTGACCAGCGGGGCAGAATTGTCCACCAAGGCGGCCAGTTTCAGGCCGGAAGCCTTGCGGCGCGGGCGCGTTTGCTTGAGGGATTCACGCTTTACCACGGCCTTGCGCCCTGGTTGCCCTGGGCCTCTGGGCTTGCTCTGCTTTCGCTGCTTGCGCCGCTATTTTCACGCTTGCAGAGTCCGGCTGTGCGCAAGCGGCCAAAGGATTGATCCATGCTCCATTTAAGTGATTTGCGCACTAAGGCGCAGCCGCTTTCGGAAAGATTTCAGAGCCTCTGGGGGCGGCTTTGACGCCGCGGGGCTTTCTGCCAGGCTTGCGGAGATCGAAAAAAACCTGGCCGCGCCGGATGCCTGGGCCAATCCCGAAGCCCTGACCCCTATCTTGCAGGAAAAAAGCCGCCTGAGTACCGAGCTTGCGCGGCTTGAGCGTCTGGATAAGGCCCACGCGGACATGCACGAGTGGCTGGAACTGGCTCTGGATCTGGCCCAGAATGCTGCAAGCCAGGCTCAGGGCGCGGAGCAGGAGAGCGCTGAAAGCGATGCCGAGTTTCAGGACGCCCTAAGCTCTCTGGCTGAGGCTGAAGAAGCTCTTTCCGCGCAGATTGAGGAATGTGAGCTGGTCATGCTCCTCTCTGCCGAGGAGGACAAGCTGGACGCCATTTTGGAAATCCACCCGGGGGCCGGAGGCACGGAATCCCAGGACTGGGCTGAAATGCTCCTGAGAATGTATTCGCGCTGGGCTGCGCGGCGCAAATTCAGCCTCGAAGAACTGGATTTTCTGCCCGGGGACGAGGCCGGGATCAAGAGCGTGACCCTGCGCGTCTCCGGCCCACATGCCTATGGCTTTCTCAAGGGCGAGAAGGGCATCCACCGTTTGATCCGCATTTCGCCCTTTGATTCCTCTGGGCGCAGGCACACTTCCTTTGCCTCGGTGGATGTCATGGCCGATGCGGGCAAGGATATTGAAATTGAGATTAAGGAAAGCGAGATCCGCGTGGATATTTTCCGCTCCTCCGGGCCAGGCGGCCAGAGCGTGAACACCACCAGCTCGGCTGTGCGCGTAACCCATCTGCCCACTGGTATTTCGGCCCAGTGCCAGAACGAGAAATCGCAGCATCACAACAAGGAGACGGCTCTGGCCGTGCTTCGCGCAAGGCTCTATAACCTTGAATTGCAAAAGCGCGAGGCTGAGCGCCAGGCTGACTATGCCGGCAAGGACAGCATAGCCTTTGGTAGCCAGATCCGCACTTATACGCTTCAGCCCTACCGTCTGGTCAAGGATCATCGCAGCGGTTCGGAATCCGGGGATGTGGACGCCGTACTCAATGGCGAAATTGACAATTTTCAGCGCGATTACCTGCTTTACCGTCATGGGCGCGAAAAAGGCTGAGCGTGGGCGCAGGCTCTTGCACGGGCCGCATTTTTTGCGCGGCGAGGCTGAACTTCTGCTCAAATTGGAGCGGGAGCTTGCCAGGCTTAAACGCAATGGCAGCGCCCTGAGTCTCTTGCTTCTGGACTATGCCGCGCCTGAGCCTGAAAGCCTGGCCGAGATCCTGACCCCGCTTCTGGAAGTCTGCGACAGCTTTTGCCCCCTTGCCCAGGGTTGCTATGCCCTGCTTCTGCCAGGCCAGGGGCAGTTGCGCGCCAGGCGTTTGGCCGAGGCAATCAGCGCCAGGCTGGGGAAGGATCACGCGCCTGCTGCAAGGCCCTCCCTGGGCATTGTCAACATCAGCCAGGGGGAGAGCGGCGAGGCCGCCAGCCTGCTTGAGCGGGCACGGCTGGCCCTTGGGCGCGCCAAGGCTAAGCCAGGCCAGATTGTGCAGGAAAGCGCCTATGCCAAGGCCGATAAAGATACCCTGGTTCATTCCGGGGAAAAACACTTCCTCTTTTTTGGAGCGGAGAAAAAA